>RHMF01005537.1_pt1 | contig 11745 bp, 8 predicted proteins | sample 5365151 | NCBI WGS metagenome assembly RHMF01 (sample SAMN10266501, study PRJNA497801) | feces metagenome | isolation source: feces | host: Bos taurus | place: China: Prairie of Fairy Mountain | collected 2017-08-14 | reverse complement strand
CCCTCGGGCAAGAGTTCGCGCGTTAAGGAGATTGTAACATACGATGGCAACCTCGAGGAGGCATTTGCTCCCCAGTCCGTAACCATCACACTCGAAGACGAAATCGACCTCTCGCGTGGCGAGATGCTTGTGCATCCCACGGATAGACCCTCGGTGGGTCATCACCTACGCGCTATGATGGTGTGGATGGACGAGCAACCCCTCGATATGGAGAAGGCATTCTATATCAAGCACACGACAAATACCACTCGCGCACATATTACCAAGGTGCACCACCGCATCGATATCAACACCGCACAGCGTGTCGAGAGCGAGGGTATGCGCCTCAACGAGATTTCGGAGGTATCTATTACGACCGCTACGCCCCTGATGTTCGACAGCTACGCCACAAATCGCCAGACTGGTGCTTTCATCATCATCGACCCCGTAACGAACTTTACCTCTGCCGTGGGTATGATTATCGGCGAGGATGAGGCATCGAAGCGTGAGGGTCAGACCATCGTGCGCCTCTCGGAGTATGGTGTGAAGGCAGAAGATTACGATGCCGTTGCCCGCTTCTGCGAGGAGCTAGTTAAGCGCACAGGCCTCATTATCTGCTTAAAGGAGTAGAGTATGGGAGTGCTAAACTTTGAGAAACTGCCTATCAGCACCTTGGTAGGTGCCGACCGCAAGACCTTCGACAAGGTTATGGAGGGTGTCAAGCGCGAAAAGGGCTATCGCCGAAAGATTGCCCTTACGAAGTGCGTGCAGCGCATCCTCTCGCCCTTCTACCGTATCAACGACCGCCGCTATGCGAAGTTAGCAAAGGAGGTCGACAAGAGCAATACGCCCGTATTTATTATCGGACATTGGCGCAGTGGCACAACCTTCGTGCATAATGTCTTTACACAGGATGAGCAGTTTGGCTACTGCACGACCTACCAGACTGTATTTCCCCACCTTATGTTGTGGGGCTACGGCTTCTTCACCTCGCTCACCAAACTCTTTATGCCCAATACGCGCGCCACGGATAAGATGGAGTTGGGCGTTGATGTACCCCAAGAGGAGGAGGTGGCGCTGTCGAATATGACACCGCTATCGCACTACCACTTTCTGTCGCTACCCCAGCGTATGGAGCATTGGCGCGATAAGGCGTTGTTGCTCAATAACCTCACCAAAGATGAGCTGAAGGAGTGGCAGGAGGCACAGCGCAAACTGATGCGTATATCGCTAAAAGTTCAGGGTAAGCAGACCTTTTTGTCTAAAAATCCGCCACATACGGCACGCATCAAGGCTCTGTTGGAGATATTCCCCGATGCCAAGTTTATCTACTTGGTGCGTAACCCCTATACCGTCTTTGAGTCGACACGCAACTTCTTTACAAAGACCATCGCCTCGACCACCCTCCAACCCTTCGACAAGGAGGCATACGAGGTGGAGGTACTCAAAACATACAAGGCACTCTATGAGCGCTACGAGGAGGAGAAACAACTAATCCCCGAGGGCAACCTTGTCGAGGTGCGCTTCGAGGACTTCGAGGCCGACCCCATAAAGCATACTGAGCAGATATACAAGCAGTTGCAGTTAGGCGACTTCGAGGCTGTACGCTCTAAGATGGAGGCGTATGTAGGCACCAAGCGTGGCTTCAAGAAGAACAAATACCGCTACGACGAGCGCACCATAGCGCTTGTGGATGAGTGGTGCAACGAGGCTATCGAAAAGTGGAGATACTCGCTGGGAGAGCAAAGATAAAAGAGAAAAGAGCAAAGAGTAGTCAAATAGGGAAATTAACGACCGAAGAGACGATGCGGACAAAGGTCTTATGTGATACCCGACCTCTCTCTGGTCCCTATGGTCCCTATGGTCTCTCTGGTCAAATAATCCCACCTTCCAATCAGCTCGACCTGATTTGTCGTCAAAAGGGGTTAGGCTTGGCCTATCACAAAAGTGAGTGCCTCGGGATAGTACAAATAGTACAGCCCGAGGCACTCAACTTTTTGGGATAGGTCGAGAATGACCCCTTATCTCTTAAATCTCAGGCATAGCCTCGCCATCAAGGTCGATTACATAGGTAAGCCAACCGCTGTTAGTGTTGGTGATACCTACCAATACACGGCCATTCTCCGATGCGCCAATAGTGATAACACCCTCCTGAATATAGCTGTAGAGGTCAATCTTATGCTCATCAAGCAACCAGTCGATAATGGGTGTCTGCTTCTCGATATCACCCTTAAGGTCTACAACATACGATGTGGTACCAATGTAGTAGGGAGCATCGTTAAGGAAGGCAATACCATCGTCGGTAACACAGGTTGCCGAACCAAGGCCAGTCATGGTGATAACCTCACCAGTAGTGCAGTCATAAACTGCGGGCTGCTGCGACTCACCATTCTCATAGCTCTTAGCGATACCGCAAACATAGTTACCACCTGCTGAGAAACGGCTAGAGAGGTCACCAAAAGTAGAGATAGGGTTGTAGTTGCCATCATAATCAAAGTAGAGATGTGAGTAGCTTGAATACTCATCCTCCCACATAATAGACATAGCTACGCCAGACTGCTCGCAACCAAGGATGCGACGGTCGGGACTTACACCGTGTGTAGATATTGCACCAATAGCATAGGGGGTGTCACCAACCTCGGGAATGGTGATACGATCCTTGATGACATCATAGCAGAAGGGTACAGCCATACCATACTTGCTACCATAGTAGCTCTTCTCGTCGTACTCCCACCACCAGCCAACAACATACTCACCATCGGGAGTGATACCCGACAATGCGCTCATCTTGCTAGTTGTGAGCTCCGAGAGGTCGATTTTTGAAGCTGCGCCATTGATAAAGATAGCTGCCTCGCCATCCTGAGAATCACCGAAGTATGAACCTACAGCAACACCATTGTCGGCAACATCCATCAACTCAAAGTTATCGACCAAAGTTACCTCGTCGGTTGTAAGGTCAATAATCATACCCTGATGGTTATAGCCACCAACAACCCAACGACCATTGTTTGATATTGCCTGTGCAGAGGCGTTGTTCTGGGGATACCACTCACGATATGCAGGCACAGCGCGCTTGCCGATAGTCACCTTCTTGGTGCCTATCTCAGAGCTCTTCGACGAATCAGCAGCGATAGCCTGAAGCTTGATGGTGTACTCTGTATCGTACTGAAGCTCCTCGAAACGGTGAACGAGTTTGTCGGTACGCTCTGCCTCATAGCCGTTGAGTGCAATCTCGTAGTATGCAGCACCCGACACAGCCTCCCATGAAACGAGAATTTCGTTGTCGGTCACTGTGCAGTTGAATTTGGGCGTAGCAAGACGGCCATCTTCCACAGGATTCTTCTCGCAAGCAATTGCCAAGATAGCAACCATAGCAACGAGAAGCATTCTAAAAATGTTCTTCATAAGAAAAGTTAGTTAATTTGGTTTATTAATAAATTTGCGTCGTTTGGCCAAAAAAGGTTATCGCCAAAGCCATAACCCTAAACCCGTATAAAGGGAATGCAAAGGTAGACAAATAATTGGAACCTCCAAGCACCCTACTATAATTAGGTAAAAAAGGTTACTCTATCATTAATTTATGTGATGGGCAAACTACTTTTTTATTCTAATCGCCGGCAAAGGTAACGAAATTTCCTAAGTAAGCAATTTTTGGCCGAATAATTTAGGCATAATATGCATATATTTTGAATATTAAACGCATAGACGAGTTGGCATTTGTGCCTCTACTCGTCAATGCAAATAGGCCATTCGGCATATAAAAACGCCATATTGGGCAAAAAATTTTTATTTTATGAAATAAAAGCCGTAACTTTACACTGCATTTTGCGCGCGCATGCGGAATGCAGGCTCTCGTCATCGAGGGCAAAAAGGCGAAATTATTAACTTTTAGATACTTTGACAGAATGAAAAATTTGCGTCTAATGCTGATGGTGCTCTTCGCGACACTCGCAGTTGTGGGTTGCGCTCCCGACCAGGGTGTCGTACTACCTCCCAACCCCAACCCCGTAAACCCTAATCCCACACCCGACAAACCCTCGGATCTACCTCTAATCTCTACCGACCCTGCGTTTGTAACTGAGGCTATGACCGAGGATGTAACGGTAATTCTCAACACTGCAGGCACCGCTGCCGATGGCTTCAAGGGCGAGCTCTATGCCCACACTGGTGTCTTGACTACCGATAGCGCCTCGTCGGGCGACTGGAAGCATGTCTTGGCCGACTGGGGCAACAACATCCCCGAGTGCAAGTTGGAGCGCGTAGACGACAACATCTGGCACTATGTAATTAAGGGTGGTCCTCGTGCATGGTATGGCGTATCAGAGGGCGAGACCATCACCCACCTTGCATTCGTTTTCCGCTCGGCAGACAACTCTATCGAGGTTAAGGACAACGGCGCAGATATCTTCATCGAGTTGGCAACAGAGGGTATGTCGGTTAAGATTCTAACCCCCTCACACGGCGATATCCTCAAGGTTGGCGAGGAGTACACCGTGCAGGTGCAGCAGCAGGCAGCAACCAATGTCAAGCTCTTCAAAAACGAGACTCCCGTAGCCGAGACAGGCAGCGCAACTCTCACCTACACCTATGCTCCTACCGAGCCCGAGGATGTGGTATTCAAGGCCGTTGCTACCGATGGCACCAATAGCGTCGAGGCAAGCATCTCAGTAGCCGTTTTGGGCGATACCGAGACCGCAGCTCGCCCCACAGATGTCGAGAATGGCGTTAACATCAACGGTAGCGAGGCTACCTTCGTACTCTTCGCCCCTGGCAAGGAGTCGGTAGTGTTGCTTGGTGACTTCAACGACTACGCTCCATCAAACAAGTATATGATGAAGAAGGACGGCAACTACTTCTGGACCACCGTAACAGACCTTGAGGAGGGCGTTGAGTATGGTTATCAGTACCTTGTAGATGGCACCATCAAGATTGGCGACCCCTACGCCACAAAGATTCTCGACCCCTGGAACGATAAGTGGATTTCGGCTTCGGTATACCCCAACCTCAAGGAGTACCCTGCACAGCTCACCTCGGATATTGTTTCGGTATTTGAGCTCAACCCCGAGGAGTACACTTGGACCGCTACCGACTATGAGCGCCCCGCCGAGAACTCGTTGGCTATCTATGAGTTGCTCATCCGTGACTTTACCGAGGAGGGCTCTATCAATGCCGTTACCGCCAAGCTCAACTACCTCGAGACCTTGGGCGTAAATGCCATTGAGCTTATGCCTATTCAGGAGTTCGACGGCAACGACTCATGGGGCTACAATCCCTGCTTCTACTTCGCTTCGGATAAGGCTTACGGTACCGACGAGGCATACAAGGAGTTTATCGACGAGTGCCACAAGCGTGGTATCGCCGTGATTGTTGATGTGGTATTCAACCACGCAACAGGTCAGTTCCCCTACGCCAAGATGTGGTGGGATGGCGGTGCAAACAAGACCTCGAAGGATAACCCCTTCTTCAATGTCGATGCACCCCACAACTGGAGCGTATTCCACGACTTCAACCACACCTACTCGGAGACCGTTAAGTACTTCGACGAGGTTCTCGAATATTGGTTGGAGGAGTACAATATAGACGGCTTCCGCTTCGACCTCACTAAGGGCTTTGTGCAGAACCCCGGCAACTACGATGCTGGTGGCTACTCGGCACAGCGTATCGGCATCCTCAAGCACTATGCCGAGACTATCCGTGAGGTAGACGAGGATGCATATATCATCTTCGAGCACTTCTGCGACCAGAATGAGGAGAACGAGCTCTACAACTCGGTTGGCGCACTCTGCTGGAATAACAACCAGCGAGGTGGCTACAAGCAGTCGGTACTCGGCTTTACGGGTAGCAGCTTTGCTGACTTTAAGAAGGGTCGTGTAAACAATATCGAGACTCACGATGAGGAGCGTATCGCCTACGATGCAGTTAAGTATGCGCAGTCATGGGCTAAGCCTTGGAATGTTCTTACCAAGCGCCTGCAGGCTGTCTATGCCTTCCACTTCCTCACACCGTATCCCAAGATGATGTGGCAGTTTGGTGAGCTTGGCTACGATGTATCTATCGAGGAGAATGGCCGTACTGGTCGTAAGCCCGTGCGCTGGAACTACTACGACGATGCTAACCGCAAGGCGTTGTACGATGCTATGTCGAAGATTATCACATGGCGTACCGACAATGAGGAGTACTATGGTCAGGATAACCTCACCGTTCACACATGGCAGGTAGGTGACTCAAATATGGGTGGCAAGGTGCTTGTTATGGATAAGGTTATTGTTGTTGCCAACTTCAACAATGCCGAGTCTACCACACAGGTTACTGTCCCCGAGGCTGGCGAGTGGACCAACCTCCTCACTGGCGAGAAGCTCACGCTTGGCTCAACCCACAGCTTCACCTTGGGTGCTAGCGACTATATTGTGCTTGTAAAGTAAACAACATAAGTGATATAAGTTTTCTCCGCGTGGGAGTCGCCTTCGGGTGATTCCCACGCTTTTTTAAGAGCAAAGAGAGTTGTTAGTTGTTAGTTATTAGTTGTTAGATTAAGACGATATGACAAGTAAGACGATATGACGATAGGAAAAAACCTAATGGCTTTATAGTCTTTGACTACCACTTTCCAATCAGCACTACCCAATTTCTTGTCAAAAGGGGCATAATTTGGCGCCGATAAAGAAATTGCTAAAGAAATTGCCCTGGATGGGACATACTCGAAGTATTTCCCATTCAGGGCAATGATTGAGGCGTCGAAGGATGCCCCTTTTCACAAGAAATTAGCTGATGAACCAGCGTATTAGCTTGGCACTTTCTGGCTCCTCACGCTTGGGGTTGGGCTCATCACTTGCCTTAATCTTGCGCATCAGCCACGCCATATTGCGGGCAAGGGCACGAAGCACCTCCATACCCTCCTTGTCGGTAGACACCTCACCAGGGAGTGAGGCGATGGCGCTATTCCAGTTATGCGACGACACGACGGGCATATTGTTCATCGTAAAGTATTTATTGAGGCGGTCAAAGGCTGCCGAAGAGCCACTACGGCTACATACCGAGACAGATGCTGCGGGCTTGTAGCTCAAGTGGCGACCAGCGGCACAGAATAGACGGTCGAGGATTGCGCAGAGTGAGCCTGTAGGGCCTGCATAGTATACGGGCGAGCCAACAACAAGGGCATCGCACTCCTTTGCCTTTGCCTCAAGCACCTTGAAGAGGGGGTCGTTGTAGGCGCAAGTACCACTCTGCAAGCAGTTTAGACAGCCGATACAGCCCTGAATAGGGTCGGTGCCGATATGCACGATGTCGGCATCAATGCCCTCCTCACGGAAGGTGTCTGCCATATGGTTTAGTGCCTCATAGGTGTTACCCGTTGCGTGAGGACTACCGTTAATCATTAAAACTTTCATTTCGCTTATCTCAGTTTGGTTATTATCTCTCTTTGTGCGGAAGTACAAACTCCACCTCCTTAAAGGCGTACTCCCTGACGATGCCGTCGGTATGCTCCAAGCGCAACTCGCCCGAGGCTCTTACGCCTCGTATCGTGGCACGAAACCTTTTGCCCGAAGGGTAGGCGTAGGTATGCTCCTCGCCTAAATGATACATCGTCTGGCGATAGCGCTCCTCTAATGCGCCCTTCTCGCCACGCTCCAAAGCATTATACAACTCCTCCAAATGGCGCATAAACGAGCGCAAAACCTCCTCACGGTCGAGCACCTTGCCACACTCCACAGCCATCGAGGTAGGGTTTGGCAGGTCGGCGGGGAACTTAAGCTGATTGACATTTATGCCGATGCCAACAATCGTGCGCTCGATGCGTTCGGTCGACAGCGAGTGCTCGATAAGCACACCTACAATCTTCTTATCGCCAGCGTAGATATCGTTAGTCCACTTAATCCGACTCTCAATACCCCACTCTCGCATCATCGCTACAAGCGCCAAGGCAACGACCTCGCTAAGGAGAAACTGCTCGACGATAGGCAAGGAGTGCGGCTCAAGCACAACTGAGAATGTAAGATTCTCATTCTCAACGCTATGCCACGAATGGCCACGCTGACCACGACCTGCGCTCTGCCACTCTGCCCATACCACATCCATGTGGTGCAACTCTCTGTTTCGGGCATCGTCGTTGGTCGATGTTGTGCTCTGCTTTTTATAAATCACGCTTTTTTCGTCTATTATTTTTTCAAAGGTAGGAAATTCCCTCGAAAATCGTTATCTTTGTGCGTTATATTTTATCAAAATTTTATGAACATATTTGAAAAATTCGGCATCTTGGTACCCATCTGCACAGCGCTCTTAGTGGCTTGTGGAGGCACTCAGAATAATGCCAAGGGCGAGGATAATAAGGCTGAGAATCAGCCTACTATAACATATGCCCAGCTATACGACTATCGCGTTGTAGCGGAGTATCCCCACTCATCGGAGAGCTACACCCAAGGCTTGGAGTGGGTAGATGGCACTATGTGGGAGGGCACAGGTCAGGAGGGCGAGTCGTACCTTCAGCGCATAGACCTTCCTACGGGCGCTGTGGAGCGCATAGCATCGCTTCCGCGCTCAGAGTTTGGCGAGGGCATAACCCACTTTGGCGACCGCATCTATCAGCTTACTTGGACCTCGCATAAAGCCTATGTCTATGACCTCGAAGGCAAACTCCAGAATACCATTCGCTACAATGGCGAGGGCTGGGGCATCACTACCGATGGCAACCGCCTATTCTTATCGGACGGCAGTTCGACAATCCGCGAGATAGACCCCGAGACATTTGCCACCAAGCGCTCTATCTTGGTGAGTTTCAACGGCCAACCCCTCGACTACATCAACGAGTTGGAGTGGGTAGATGGCAAGATTTGGGCGAATATCTATCTTACAAGTGCCATTGTGGAGATTAACCCCGCAACGGGCATTGTCGAGGGATATGTCGACTTGCCAGAGTTGCGCTCACGCCTTAAGGATAATCCTGAGGCCGAGGCATTTAACGGTGTTGCCTACAACAAGGAGAGTGGCAAGTTCTATGTTACGGGCAAGGATTGGAACAAGATTTTTGAGATTGAAATCGTTAAATAAGAAGTTATGAGCAACATAAAGGAGCGAATCGCAGAGATTCTCCAACGACATATTATTGTAAAGGACTCAGCCATAGGCACTACGCTTACTGGCACACGCCGAGATATTGTGCCCGACACCATCTCGCTAACGGACTACGAACGAGTGGTTAGGATGTACGAGGAGTCGATAAAGGCGGGTGCGCAGTTAATCACCTCGAATACCTTCCTTAGCGACCCCTTGATGCTTCGTGAGTGCAAGGTGGAGCAGACGACCAACGAGGTGGTTAAGGCATCGCTCAAAGCTGCAAAGGAGGCAAGAGAGAGAAGTGGCAAGGAGGTATTTATCTTAGGCTCGATAGGTCCTTCGACACGCAATATATCGCTCGCTATCGACCTTAAAGAGGAGGAACTTCGTGAATCGTATCGCACACTTATCGAGGCACTTGCACACGAGGACGCCGATATCTTCCTTATCGAGAGCATAACGGATGTTCGCAATGCTGAGATTGCGGCTGAACTATGTTGCGAGATAGCCCCCGAAAAGCCTATCATCTTCTCAGCTGCGCTCTCGAAGATTGGCGGACTCTTGATTTCGGGTCGCTCGGTAGAGAAGTATGTCGAGGATGTCGAGAAGTTCGAGCCTCTGGCTATCGGCTTTAACTGCTCGTATGGCGTGAAGAATATCGTCGACAACATCGAGTTGCTCACACGCTACACCTCACGACCCACCTACGCAGCACCCTCGGCAGGCATCCCCGATGCAAAGGGCAAGCACCCCGAGACTGCGAAGAAGCATACCGAGACTCTGCGCACGGCAGCCGAGCGAGGCTTGCTGAGCATCGTTGGTGGTTGCTGTGGCACAACCGCAGCCTTCACCCACTCGATAGCGCAGATGGCACGCCACTACAAACCTCGTAAATAACAGCGTATGAATAGTATAGAGTTTAGAAGAGAGTTGCACCGCCACCCCGAACTATCGTTCGAGGAGTATCGCACACAGCGCTTTATCCTCGATGCGTTGCGTGCCGAGGGTATAGAGTGCCGAGAGATTGCCACAACGGGCGTACTCGCAAAGATTGAGGGCGAGAGGGGCAACCTACGCCGTTGCGTGGTGCTTCGTGCCGATATTGATGCACTGCCCATCGAGGAGCAGAACGATGTAGAGTACCGTTCAGAAAATCAAGGCGTTATGCACGCCTGTGGCCACGATATGCACGCTGCTGTGCTCTTTGGCGTACTGCAGGAGTTTGCCCGCAACCGCGACTTCGAGGGTACGCTCTTTGGCATCTTCCAGCCCGGCGAGGAGTTAAACCCCGGTGGCGCTATCAAGGTTTTGGAGGAGAACCCCTTTGAGGGCTACGATGTTGTTGCCGTTATTGGCGAGCACACCGACTCGCGCTTAGAGGTTGGCGAGATAGGCATCTGCCCAGGTATGTTTATGGCGTCGAACGACGAGCTACGCTACTGGGTGCGTGGTCGTGGTGGTCACGCAGCACGCCGAGCAGAGATTGACGACAGCGTAACAGCGATGGCAGAGATGGTGATGCGCACCACGGCGATGAACACCCCATCGTGCGTATTGTCTATCGGTCGTGTGATTGCCGAGGGCGCAACAAATGTGATACCGCCCGTCGTAAGCGCAGAGGGCACTATGCGCACCTTCGATAGAGAGGAGCGAGAGAGAATCCACTCTCTGTTGCGTGCCGCCGCCCGTGAGGTGGAGAGCAAATATGGCGTATCGGTCGAGGTAGATATCAACCACGGCTACCCCTGCGTTGTAAACGATGTGATGCTCAGCTACGAGGCGATGATTGTCGCTACTGACGAGGGCGTTACGGTCAAGGAGTTACAGCCTATGACCGCCGCCGAGGACTTCGGTCACTACACCGAGCGCTACCCCTCGCTATTCTACCGCTTGGGCGTGGGCAAGACTGCTGGTGGCTCGCACACCGCCACATTCCTCCCCGACGAGGGGGCAATAGCCGTAGGCGAGAGGGTTATGCGCCGTCTTGCGCTACATATCTTAAACAAGTAAAACAATGAAGAGAAAGAATAAGAGGGGAAACAACCGCGATGAGCGTGCGTCGTTTATCGTCGATATGTTCCGCGAGTTTCCCGATAATAAGTTTTCGCTCAAGCACCTCGCTGCCGCCTCGGGTGGTGCCGATAGGGATGGTCGCAATATGACCTTCGCCATCGTGCGCCAACTTATCGAGGATGGCTTTGTCGAGGAGGTTTCGCGCAGCAAGTACCGCCTTGCACGCACCGCCCTACCACGCTACGAGGGTGTGGTGGCGAGTGCTACGCCAGGGGCGTTGTATGTCGCTGTCGAGAGCCTCGAGAGCGATGTATATGTTGCTCGTCGCAATGGTGGCGGTGCGCTCGATGGCGACAAAGTAGAGCTTGTCGTGGCACGCCGTTCGCGTGATGGCGAGCTTGAGGGCACAATCACCGCCGTTACGGAGCGCAGTCGCCGACCCTATGTCGGCACGGTGGAGATTACGACCAACTCTATATTCGTAACGCCCGAGTCGCGCCGTATCGGCACCGACATCTACCTACCGCGCAAGCGCTACCCCGAGATTGAGGAGGGCGACAAGGTCTCGGTGCGCATCGTCGACTGGCCCGAGGGCGAGCGTTTGCCCTTTGGTGAACTTGTCGAGCGCTTGGGTAAGGCGGGCGACAACGACACCGAGATGCACGCCATACTTGCAGAGTTCGACCTACCCTACCACTTCGA
>RHMF01001215.1_pt1 | contig 11750 bp, 9 predicted proteins | sample 5365151 | NCBI WGS metagenome assembly RHMF01 (sample SAMN10266501, study PRJNA497801) | feces metagenome | isolation source: feces | host: Bos taurus | place: China: Prairie of Fairy Mountain | collected 2017-08-14 | reverse complement strand
GAAAGTCTTTTAGCATTTGACAGACCAAACACTTTTTCTATGAAATATAATATGGTGTGGGACAGAGTCTGGGGTACAGGACTTTTCTCACAAGAGTTTATGGATAGAGAAACAGAAAATAATAAAAAATATTTCAATAAATACGGAATGCCACTTGACTCAAGAGCAGATTACACAAAGAGCGACTGGCTCGTTTGGGTAGCTTCTATGGCAAGCGATAAAAATACATTTGAAGAATTTATTGCGCCACTTTGGTCAGCATATAACGAAACAGCAACACGTGTTGCTATGACTGACTGGTACGATACAAAGTCGGGTAATATGGTTGAATTCAAGCACCGCACAGTTCAAGGCGGCTTGTTTATGAAGATTTTAATGGAGAACAGCATAAATGGAAGAAAATAAACAGAATACAGAATTACAAAATGGTGAAGTAGTGCACAAACGCAGAAAGCGTTATTCTGGTACTCATCCTAAAAAATTCAGTGAAAAATATAAAGAGTTAAATCCTGAAAAATATAAAGATGACGTAGCCCACATTATTGCGCGTGGCGCTACACCTGCGGGTATGCATATTTCTATTATGGTTCAGGAAATACTCGAGTTTTTAGATATTAAACCTGGTCAAATTGGTCTTGATGCTACTCTCGGTTACGGTGGTCACACTAGGGCAATGCTCGAAAAATTAGAGGGTAAAGGGCATATTTATGGACTTGACGTTGACCCTATTGAATCTGAAAAAACTAAAAAACGTCTTTTGGATGCAGGTTTTGGTGAAGATATTTTAACTGTAAGACTTCAGAATTTTAAAGACATTGACAAAGTGTCAGAAGAAACAGGTCATAAGTTCAATTTTATTCTTGCAGACTTAGGTGTTTCGTCAATGCAAATTGATAACCCTGAACGTGGTTTTTCTTATAAGGTAGATGGTCCTTTAGATTTAAGACTTAACCCACAAAAAGGTGTGAGTGGTGCTGACAGATTAAAGCAATTAACAAAAGCAGAAATTGAAGGAATGTTAATTGAAAATGCAGACGAACCTTATGCTGACAGAATAGCAACAGCAATTTGTCGTTGGCGTAACCAGAAACGCCCAATTGAAACTACAACCGATTTACGAAAATGTATAGAAGAAGCGCTTTCATTTTTGCCGAAAAGTGAACAAAAGGAAGCTATAAAAAAATCGTGCCAACGTACTTTTCAGGCAATAAGAATTGATATAAATAATGAGTTTGAAGTGCTTTATGAGTTTTTAGAAAAACTTCCAGGTGTTTTAGCACCTGGTGGCAGAGTTGCAGTTCTTACTTTCCATTCTGGCGAAGACAGATTGGTAAAAAAAGCGTTTAAAGAATACAATCGTGCGGGTGTCTTCTCAGAAGTTGCTCGTGACGTAATAAGACCGACACAAGAAGAATGTTTTAAAAATAGCAGGGCTAAATCTACTAAGATGAGATGGGCAATAAAATAATTCGGAATTATAGGGATACATCGTTATTGTAATAATTTGTTTTTATTCGTAAATACTAATTCTTGGTGATATTGTGAATAAAAATGATAAAAAGAAAAATTTAAAAGAACAGGGTGTAGACGAGTATCAGGTTGAAATGACGCCATCGGCGGTTTCGATTGGTGATGCACCTGACGATTCATTTCAGTTAGTAAATAAATACGGCACTTATGAAATACAACCAACGGCAGATACAGATAATAAGTTTCCGGCTATTGCACAAGGCTTTGTGAGAAAAGAACAAGAACGCGAACGTCTTGATGAAAAGAAAGGTGACAAATAAGTCGCTTTGTTTCAGACCACAAAATTTTTAATTAGAAACGACGAAAAGAGTTTTTATTATGGGTAAAATAGTTGCTCTCGGTGGCGGAGTTTTTGAAAATGGTGAAGTATTGCCAATTATAGAAAAAATTTATGAGATATGTGGTAAAAGCAACCCAAGCGTTTTATATTTGCCAACAGCTGGCTTTGACGATATGGGTGACGCAGAAGTTATTTTAAAACCATTTAAAGAACGTTCAGAAAAAGTCGAGTCGCTTCTTTTAACAGATGAAAATTTAACTGAAGAAGATATAAAAAATAAAATCCTTTCAGCTGATATTATTTATGCAGGCGGTGGCAATTTAGAATTTTTAATGAATACCTTTAAAAAGACTAAAGCAGACAAATATTTAAAAGAAGCTTATGAAAAAGGCGTTCTACTTTCTGGTCTTTCGTCAGGAGCTATGTGCTGGTTCGAAATGGGTTGGGATGATTGTGGTGAAGACCATTCATTTATGTTTGTTGAGTGTCTTGGCATTTTAAAGGGATGTTTTTGTCCACATTATGAGGGTAAAACATGGAATAACTTTAAACATGCAATTAAAACAATCGATTTTGACGGAATCGCGGCAGAAGATGGTGCTGCACTTACATACGTTGACGGTGTTTTTGGTACAGTAAGTGGTACAGAAGACGGCGACGTTTTTGTGTTTAAAAGAGATAACGATTATAAAGAAGAATTATATAAATAGAAATAAGCCTTTTCAGAGTTTTTGCTCTGAAAAGGCTTATTGTTATATTGTTCAACTAATAAACTCCCCGTTAGCATTTCTTAATCCAACAAGTATTTCATATTGGTAAGAAAGTGCATTTGCTTTTTGTTTGTGGTAATTAATCTTCCCAGTGATTTTTTGTTTTTTGTTTTTCTCGGAATCATTTAGTTGCTTTTTAAGAAGATTTATGCAATACCAATGATACTCGATTTGTAAATAAAACTTTTTTCTTAATAACATTTTACACGACTCCTTTGTTTTTTACTTTTTTCATACACATATATTATACATGATACGTTTGTCGAAAAAGGTCAGTGTGTGTAACAGAATAGAATAAACTACGATATGAAAAACTTTTATGTCATAAAAAGAAATGTTTAAAGTGAAAAAATCGTTTGTTGTAAAATACGTGAGAAAATAAAATATTGCAAAACTTTTTTAATTTTAGTATAATAAAGTAAGGCTATAAAAGGGGTGTTTTTATGTCTGCTAAGAAAATTATTTCACTAATATTAGTTTTATTTGCATTGCTTAATATTTTTTCATTTTCTGCATTTGCAAAGGAAAAAGTTACATATACTATAACAAGTCCATATGAAACTGTAGATTGGGCTACTTTTAATCAATACAAAACTCAACTTCATGCACATACACTTTATAGTGACGGTTATATGGATGTCAAAGACGTAGTTGAAGAATATTACAAACAAGGTTACGATATACTTGCAATTACAGACCATGGTGTTGTAAATAAGGGTTGGGACGAAATGCCCGAAATGTTACCAATCATTGGTTACAACAAATTTCTTTGTGATTTAAGCCCAGTTTCAAAAGAACGCTACGAAGAAATTACTACTGGTGTAGGTCGTGATGGCAGACCAATGCTTGACGTTAATCAAGGTATTGAAATGAATGGCGTTGTAATGAGAAAGAACCACGTTAACGGTTTCTTCTGTGGTGCTTACCAGGGCGACTGGGGTGGCGAAGAAGATTATATTTCGCCTATAAAAGCTACTCATGAAGCAGGAGGTATTTCTTTTATTGCGCACCCAGGTGATTTTTATGCAGCACATAGAGATTACGAAAGAGCAAAGGACCTTAACAATTTAAAGATTTTTATAGACCCACTTTTAGAGTATGACTCTTGTATAGGTATGGAGATTTTTAACGAGAGAGATACAGTAGCTCAGGCAGACAGAATTCTTTGGGATAACGTTTTAATGTACACTGTACCACGTGGTAAGGTTGCATGGGGTTTTTCTAACGACGACTCTCACGTTATCGAAAATATAGGCGTAACAGCAGAAATTATGCTTATGCCAGAACTTTCAAATGAAGCGTTAAGAACTGCTATGGAAAATGGTACGTTTTTTGCTTGCTCAAGAATTGCAAGACCTGAATTAGGCGAAGAGTTTGAAGGTACAGGCGAATTTGCAAAAATTGAAAAAATAACAGTTGATGAAGAACAAGATATTATTACAGTTACAGCGAATAATTATGAAGTTATTGAATGGATTTCTGATGGTGAAGTTATTGCAACAGGTAATTCATTTGATTTAAGAGAAAATAGTGAAAAGTTAGGTTCTTACGTTCGTTTCCAGATTAAAAACGATGGTGGCATTGTAATGTCACAGCCATTCGTTTGTGATGATGGAGATATGGAATCTAAAATAATAGAAATGCCGGAACAAGAACCGCTTAACTTCTTTGAGAAAATAGTAGAATGTATAAGAAAAACAATTTTAGGCGAATTAGTTTACAGAGCATTCTGCCTTTAATTAAATTTACTATATTCATAACACACCTGTAGTTGTAAGAACTATAGGTGTGTTTTTAGTTGTAAATTTTTTATAACATTTTATTGTCATAGATTGTAAAATTTATAAATATACATTATAATTGTATTAAAACAAAATTTTAAAACCAGTTTAAAGGAAGTGATATTATGAGTTTTCAGGACTTTATAAATTACGCAAAAAGCAAAGAGTTGCTCGTTAGAGAAAATGACAAAATTGCACCAGAATTATATGTAAAACATTCAGTGAACAAAGGCCTTCGCGACATAAATGGTAATGGTGTTGTTACAGGTCTTACCAATATTTCAAAAATAGTTGCTAATAAAACAGTGAATGGCGTTAAAGAGCCTTGTGATGGTGAATTATGGTACCGTGGTTACAAGGTTCAAGATTTAATAAATAACTTAGGTGAAGATAAATTAGGTTTTGAGAAAATTTCATATTTATTACTTCTTGGTGAAATGCCAACAGAAGAGCAAGAAAAGGAATTCAGTGAGCACATAGGCGATTTAAGATGTTTACCACAGAATTTTACTCGTGACGTTATAATGAAAGCGCCAACTGCCGATATTATGAATTCTATTACAAGAAGTATTTTGACTCTCGCTTCTTACGATAAAGATGCTTTAGATACTTCTGTTGACAACGTTTTAAGACAGTGTATACAACTTATTGCTGAATTTCCACTTTTAGCAATTTATGCGTACCATGCATATAATTACTCAGAACTTCAGGAGAGTATGATTATTCATCGTCCTGACCCAGAACTTTCAACTGCAGAAAATCTTCTTATGATGCTTCGTCCAGATAAAAAATATACAAAAACAGAAGCAAAAGTGTTAGATACTGCTCTGATTCTTCATATGGAGCATGGTGGTGGTAACAACTCCACGTTTACAACAAGAGTTGTTTCATCTGCAGGGTCAGACACTTATTCAACTATAGCTGCGGCTATGTCTTCTTTAAAAGGCCCTAAACACGGTGGAGCTAATATTAAAGTTATGGAAATGATGGATGATATAAGAGCCCACGTAAAAGACGTTACCGATAAAGAAGAGGTAAAATCATATCTTACAAAGATTATAGATAAAGAAGCATTTGACAGAAAAGGTCTTGTTTATGGTATGGGTCACGCAGTGTACTCACTTTCTGACCCAAGAGAGCGTGTATTTAGAAGTTACGTTGAAGCGTTGGCAAAAGAAAAGGGTAGAGAAAAAGACCTTGCACTTTATGAAAATATAGAAGAGTTAGCACCGGTATTAATTTCACAAAAACGTAAAATTTATAAAGGTGTAAGTCCTAACGTAGACTTTTATAGTGGATTTGTTTACGATATGCTTGGTATTCCAGAAGAACTTTATACAGCAATTTTTGCTATTGCAAGAATTGTTGGTTGGTCGGCACACAGAATAGAAGAACTTGTTTGTGCAGATAAAATTATAAGACCATCATACGTTAGTATTATGGAAGAAAATTAAGGAGGTAAATCTTGAAACATCTTTTAAAATCATTAAAAGAATCAGTTTTTTCGGTTTTACCTATTGCGGTAATAGTACTTGTTTTAAGTGTAAGTTTAGCGCCAATTAATGCAGGCGTTTTAGTTCTGTTTTTATTTGGTACTTTGCTTCTTATATTTGGTATGAGTTTCTTCACTATTGGTTCGGGTATTTCAATGGAGCCATTAGGTGAGAGCATAGGTATTAAAATAGGAAAAGCAAGAAAAATATGGGCACCATTATTTATTTGTTTTATTTTAGGTGTTTTAATTACTGTTTCAGAGCCCGATTTACAGGTGTTAGCAGAGCAAGTGCCATCAATTCCTAATATGGTGCTTATAATGTGCGTTGCACTTGGTGTAGGTTTGTTTTTGAGTGTGGCTTTATTCAGAGCAAGAAAAAGCATTCAGTTGCCACGACTTCTTATTTTCTTTTATCTTGTGGTAATAGTACTTTCATTTTTTGTGCCAAAAGACTTTATTCCTACAGCATTTGACTCAGGGGGCGTTACAACAGGCCCTATAACTGTGCCGTTTATAATGGCACTTGGTGCTGGTATGTCTTCAATGAGCAAGAGTAAGCATTCAGTAGAAAACAGTTTCGGGTTTGTTTCTCTTTGTAGTATTGGTCCTATTCTTTCGGTTCTTGTTTTAAGTATTTGTTTTAAACCAGAATCTGAAACGACTGAAACAATAATTCCTATAGTTGAAACAACAAAAGATGCCTTTTTACAATTTGTGCATTTTATTCCGAAATATATGGAAGAAGTAGCGGTAGCATTTTTACCTATTGTTGCAATGTTTATTCTTTTCCAAATTTTCACTCGTCGTTTCTTAAAACACGAGGTTTTAAGAATTTCGGTTGGCTTAATATACACGTATATAGGCCTTGTATTGTTCTTAACGGGTGCAAACGTCGGATTTATGCCAGCTGGTAAGTTGTTGGGTGCAGAAATTGCTGGTAGTAATTTAAAATACTTATTAGTACCAATAGGGTTAATTATTGGTTACTTTGTTGTTTCTGCAGAGCCTGCTGTTCACTCTCTTAAAAAGCAAGTTTCAGAAATTACAAACGGTGCTATCTCACAAAAAGCTATTGGTTTAGCACTTTCTATTGGCGTGGGTACATCGGTTGCTATTGCACTTTTAAGAGTTTTAACAGGAATTCCTATTTTACCATTTTTAATTGTAGGTTATGCAGTAGCACTTATAATTTCATTTTTTGTTCCACCTATTTACACGGCTATTGCGTTTGACTCAGGTGGCGTTGCAAGTGGTCCTATGGCAACGACGTTTATATTACCATTTGCAGTTGGTAGTTGTGAGATGCTCGGTGGCAATATTATGACTGATGCTTTTGGTATAGTTGCTATGATAGCACTAGCACCGCTTATTACAATTCAGGTTTTAGGTCTTAGTAGTAAGGTTCATAAGAAAATTAGAATGAAGCGTGTATTTGAAGAGTTCCAGTTAATTGATGACGATATCATTTATTTCAATGAGGTGAGTGACAATGAGTGAAGAAACTAAAAAAGTAATGATGATGCTTTCAATAGTTGAAGCTGAAAAGGGTCACAAACTTATTGAATTGTTAGAGAAACAAGAAATAAAAATGAATATGCAGGTAGTAGGTTATGGTACAGCTCCTACTGAAATGATGGACATTTTTGGTCTTGGTAGTAACGATAAAGATATTATAATTAGCATGGCATCTAAAAAAGCAATAAATTCTCTTATGGCAAATTTTGGCAACAGTTTTACAAGTTACACAAAATATGGCGGACTTTTAATTGTTCTGAATGTTTTAGCAGTAAATCGTTTGGTTGCTGAAGTGCTTAACCACGATTTACCAGAAGAAATATCTTTGCAGGAGGAAGCAGTAATGAAAAATGAACACAAGCATTACCTTGTTATGATAACAGTTAACCGTGGTTACACAGACACTGTAATGGAAGTTGCTAAAAAAGCGGGTGCTACAGGTGGAACTGTTATTAAAGGCAGACTTGCAGAAAGCGAAAAACTTAACGCTATAACAGAAATGGAACTCGATGAAGAAAGAGAGAGCATTATAATTTTAGCTCCTGCAGACGTTAGTGCAAGAATTTTAGAAGACGTTAATGAAAAATATGGTTTAAGAAGTAAAGCTCGCGGAATTTTATGTGCTGTACCAGTAGAAAAAGCGTATAAGATATGATATAATGAGGGTGCGTATTTTAATACGCACTCTATTTTTTAAAATTAATAAAATTGTGGGTGACAAAAATGCTTTATAAAAAGAATTCCGAAAAAACATTAAGTAAAGAACTCTTTAAAAGTCCTACAAGCGAATACAGGGGAACACCTTTCTGGGCTTGGAATGATTATTTAACAAAAGAAGAACTCGCAAGACAAATTGAAGTTTTTAACGAAATGGGTCTCGGCGGTTTCCATATGCACGTTAGAACAGGTCTTAAAAATGAATATTTAAGCGAAGAATTTATGGGACTTGTTAAAAGCTGTGTTGAAAAAGCAAAAGAAGAAAAAATGCTTGCGTGGCTTTATGACGAAGACCGCTGGCCATCAGGTGCTGCGGGTGGTCTCGTTACTAAAGACGAAAAATATCGTGCAAGATGTCTTCTTTTTACACCAAATAAAGATGGTGAAGTAACAGAAAATAATGATTCACGTGCAGAGGGTGGTAGAACAGGCAATGGCAAACTTATTGCTTGTTACGATGTTAATTTAGATAAAGACGGCTACCTTGAAAGTTACAAAAGAATAAATGAAGAAGATGAAGCAACCGGTACTAAATGGTATGCACTCTTAGAAATTCACGGCAAAAGTTCATGGTATAACGATCAAGCATATTTAGATACGTTAAGTGTAGATGCAGTAAAAAAATTCGTAGAAGTTACCCACGAAAAATATAAAGAAACAGTAGGCAATGAGTTTGATAAAACAGTTCCTGCTATTTTTACAGATGAACCACAGTTTACAAGAAAAGAAGTTTTTGATAATTCATTTGATACAGAAGACGTTTGCATGCCTTGGACTGACAAGGTTGAAGAACTCTATAAAAATGCATATGGTGCAGATATTTTAGACACCCTTCCAGAAATTTTCTGGGATTTAAAGGGGAGTAAAGCATCTATACACCGCTATCGCTACCACGATTTCATTGCAGAATTATTTGCTCAATCTTTTGCTGATACAGTAGGTGGTTGGTGTGGTGAAAATAATATTGCATTAACTGGTCATATGATGGAAGAACCATCTTTACATAGTCAGACTGCGGCTTTAGGTGAAGCTATGCGCTCATACCGAGGATTTCAACTTCCTGGTATAGATATGCTTTGTAATAGCCGAGAATTCACAACTGCAAAGCAGGCACAGTCTGCAGTTCATCAGTTTGGTTACGAAGGTATTCTTTCAGAACTTTATGGTGTTACAGGTTGGGATTGTGATTTCAGAACTTATAAATATCAAGGGGACTGGCAAGCGGCTCTTGGTATTACAATAAGGGTTCCGCATCTTTCGTGGTATTCTATGGCAGGTGAAGCAAAGCGTGACTACCCAGCTTCAATTTCATACCAATCACCTTGGTATAAAGAATATTCTGCAATAGAAGACCATTTTGCAAGAGTTAATACTGCTCTTACTCGTGGTAAACCTATTGTTAAAGTTGGTGTAATTCACCCTGTTGAAAGTTTTTGGCTTCACTGGGGTCCTAATGATAAATCTGCAGTTTTCCGTGACAGTTGTGACGAAAAATTCCAACAACTCACAGACTGGCTTATTGAAGGTAGCATAGATTTCAACTTCATTTCAGAATCACTTTTCCCAGAACTTTGTGAAAAGGGTAGCAACCCACTTAAAGTTGGTCAAATGGAATATGATGCTATTGTAGTGCCTGCTTGTGAAACATTAAGAAGTACAACGTTAGAACGTCTTGAAGAATTTAAGAATAACGGTGGTAAACTTATTTTCTTAGGTTCGGCACCAATATATTGCGATGCAGTAGAGTCAAATCGTGGTAAAGAACTTTTTGAAAGAAGTTTGAACGTAGAATATTCTCAGGCAGCAGTTTTAACTGCACTCGATGAAAACAGAACTGTTACTCTTCGTTTTTCTAATGGTAACCTTACAGATAATCTTCTTTATCAACTTCGTCAAGATAATGATTGTAACTGGCTCTTTGTTGCACATTCAAAAGAACCTCATAATAAAGATACCGATAGGGGAAGAGATGTAAAAATTACTATTGAAGGTGAATACGTAGTAACAGTTTACGATACACAAAATGGTAACGACTACCCTGCAGAAGTTACATACAGTAACGGCAAAACAATTATTTCTGAACATATTTATGGTTATGATTCATTCCTTTATAAATTAGAAGATGGCAAAAAGGAAAAAGCAACTGCTAAAAAAGAAAATGTAGAAGAAATTTTTGAAACACCTTACTACGTTGATTATACTCTCTCAGAAGAAAACGTACTTCTTCTTGATATGGCAGAATACAAATTGGAAGACGCTGAAGAGTTTAGCAAGAAAGAAGAAATTTTAAGACTCGATAATATTTTAAGAGAAAGACTCGGTCTTAGAGAACGTGGTGGCGCAGTTGTGCAACCTTGGGTTTATGGTGAAAAAGCACCTATAACAAAAGTTACTCTTAAATATACGTTCGAGAGCGAAATAGAATATAGTGGTGCAGTTTTAGCACTTGAAGACGCTAATAAAGCAGAAATTATCTTCAACGGTAATCCAGTTAAAAATGATACAATTGGCAATTTTGTTGATATTTCAATTTCAAAAGTAAAACTTCCTGATATTGTAAAGGGTACAAATATATTACTTGTTACATATCCATTTGGTGAATCTGCTAATTTGGAGTCTATGTATCTTTTAGGTGATTTTGGTGTAAGGGTAATGGGTAGAGTGGCTACTATTATAAAGTTACCAGAAAAACTTTATTTTGGTGATATTGTTAATCAAGGATTACCATTCTTTGGTGGTAATATTACTTATAAAATCCCTGTTACAGTTAAAAATAATCATATTTCTGTATGCACGTCATTCTATCGTGGTGCACTTATAACTGTTTCACTCGACAAAAAAGAATTTGGCAAAATAATTTACCCACCATATAAAGCAGAATTTGATACTGAAAATGGTGAGCATACTCTTTATCTTAAACTCTACACAAATAGATTTAACTCATTCGGCTCCGTTCATCTTTTAGATAAAATGGAACGTTGGCAAGGGCCTGATTCATGGAGAAGCGAAGGTAACAGATGGTCTTATGAATATATTTTCAAGAGAACAGGTATTCTTAAGACACCAGAAATTAGTTGCTAAATTAGCTATTAGCTGTTAGTTTTTAGTTGTTAGTCATTGGCTGATAACTAATGACTAACGGCTAATTTTTTCGTCAAAACATTAAAAAACTTGACAAATTTTTGTATATGTAGTATTATCTCAGTGAATTTGTTACAATTTTGTAACTATTTAAATGGAGAAAAATATGACTAAAAAATTTATTTCTATAATTTTGGCGTTAATTTTAATCGTAAGTTCAATTTCTATTTTGAGTGTAACGACTTCTGCGGCATCGGTTGAGTTTTCTTACAATCGTACGCAGGCGCTTAATTATGCAGAACGCAATTGGAATAATGGTGTGGGACTTTGTGCAGACTTTGCTTCCAAATGTATTCAGGCTGGTGGCATAAACGTTTATAAACCAAGATGTGTCGATTTATACAGAGAGCTTAATGGTACCTATGGTACTTCTTATAAACTTACGTTGACCCGTGGTAATAAGGGTTCAATAAAAATGTCAGATAATGCAGGTAAACTTGAAAAGGGCGATTTAATTTTCTATTTTTGTAATGCCTGCAGAAACTTTGAACATGTCGTAGTTTGCAATGGTGCTAATATTT
>RHMF01003908.1_pt1 | contig 11758 bp, 11 predicted proteins | sample 5365151 | NCBI WGS metagenome assembly RHMF01 (sample SAMN10266501, study PRJNA497801) | feces metagenome | isolation source: feces | host: Bos taurus | place: China: Prairie of Fairy Mountain | collected 2017-08-14 | reverse complement strand
ACCTTTGGCGAGGCGACATTGCGTGCTGCGAAGGAGGCGGGCTTGAAGGTTAAGGCTTCGGCACCATCACCCGAGGCACCATCAATGGTTAAGGCTTTGGATATCTACTGCAGCAAGGTTGCCGAGGGTGCAGTGATTGAGGATGCCGAGGTACATAGCGATGCCGAGAAGGAGGAGTTTATCCGCGCACAGCAGTCTAAGCTCCAGAAGAAGACTCGTACACGTACAACAAAGAAGAACGCATAGTTATGACTGCGGGAAATAAGTTTCCGAGTTCGGAGCGTGTGAAGTCGCGCACCACGGTCAGCCGTCTCTTTGGCGACTGTGACTCTGGCTTTGTGTTCCCGCTAAAGTATAAGCTGATTATAGAAGAGAGTGCCTCGCCATCTGTCGAGGTACTCTTCTCTGTACCTAAGCGCTTCCATAAGCGCGCTAACCGCCGTAACCTCCTCAAGCGCCGTATGCGCGAGGGTTATCGTCTTCAGAAGTCGCCGCTACAGAGTGTGGCTGCGGAGCGTGGTCGTGCGGTGCGCCTTGCATTTATCTATGTCTCGAAGGAGGAGCTGCCATACAACACTATCAACAATGCCATTACCCGAATTCTTCAAGAGGTCGCTGAGCGTTGTTAAGCGTATCCTTGCCTATCCGCTAATCCTTTTGGTGCGCTTCTATCAGGTGTGTATATCGCCTCTTAAGCCCCCTTGTTGTCGCTTCACGCCTACCTGCTCGCAGTATGCCTTACAGGCGTTGCGTAAGCACGGACCTATCAAGGGAACATATCTTACCATTCGAAGGTTATTGCGTTGTCATCCTTGGGGTGGCTCGGGCTACGATCCCGTACCGTAAAAGCTGTCTAATAAGGCTGCTTTGGCGTTGCTCTCGCTCTCAAATGCTCATTTACGCTTTAGTAAACTCCGCTTTTTCGAGCTTTGTAAGCCTAAAATCAGCTCTTATTATACAACTTTTAGCATAAGAAACAAGGGTGTCCTGCAGAGTTGCTGGACACCCTTTTTCTCCTTAAACGGAGAAGAACCCAATAAAAACTAAAAAGATTAATATTTCTTTTATCGCATACCCCTCTTCGGAGTTGTCATATAATCGTTAAATTTCACACTGCAAAGATGGTCGATTTATGGAAATCTCACAATAGCCGATTTTGGGGAATTTAACGGTGGCAATATCCCATATATTAGCTATTTGTCCGTTATCGAAATTATGCGTATCTTTGCATTATATTACGATAAGATAATACCGTATAGATATAACATATTGATAATCAATGAATAAAAAGCATAATACCCCATATATCGCGGCTTTCTCACCCGATATGAAGCTTTTTGAGCTTGTCGAGGTGTCGCCGTCGCTACTCTCAATCTTCTCGCGCCTGAACATTCGTCTGCCATTTGGCGACATCTCTGTTAAGGAGATGTGTGAGCGTGAGGGACACTCTGTGGAGCTATTCCTGATGCTTGCCTCGATGCATACCGACGCTACCTTTACGCCCGCTGCGGAGCATCTGCGACCAGAGATGTTGAAGGAGGTGGTCGAGTATCTCCGTGCCTCACACCGCTACTATGCCGAGCATATGTTGCCTCACACCTCGGCACACCTCGAGAAGATTCTCCAGCACTGCGGGGAGCTGTTTCGAAGCACGTTGCGCCGCTTCTATGACGACTATACGCAGTATATCGTGGAGCATTTCAAGGAGGAGGAGTGTAACGTGTTCTCGATTATAGATAGCTGTGACATAGATAATTATACGGATTGCACAGGTACGCTTTTCGATATGCCACACGCCGATATCGACGACCGCTCGAACGACATCGCATCGCTTATCTTCAAGAGCCTTCCCGAGGAGGCTCCAACGGCATTGCGCTGCACGATGCTCGAGCATATCTACGCACTTCGTGATGACCTACGTCGCCATAGCAACGTGGAGGCCTACTTGCTTCGTCCATTGGTAGAAATGTATATAAACGCAAAGCGATGAGACGATTTAGGGTAGCCATAGTGGAGTCGGCAGCGGTAGTTGCCGAGGGCATAGCAGCCATCCTCTCACGTTCACCAAAGGTGGAGGTTGTGGGATGTTATAGGGTTCTCTCCGATGTGGAGTCGCTGTTGGTGGCAGGACGTGTGGATGTTGTGGTAGCCTCGGTGGCGAAATATCATAAAATAGAGGCGTCTACGGCGTTGGGAAGCACCCCTGTGGTGGGTATTCAGACTACGCTTGTGGAGGAGGAGGTGTTGCGTCGTTTTGCGGCTACGATAACTCTCTTTACCTCGGCAGAGGATGTGGAGCGTATCGTTGTTGAGGCTGCCGAGGAGCCTTCGGAGCATAACGTCTCGGAGAGCCACGAACTCTCGGAGCGTGAGCGCGATGTGCTTATTCTTGTAGCTCGTGGATATACCAATAAGGAGATAGCCTCGGAGCTTAACATCTCGCCACATACCGTAATCTCGCACCGCAAGAATATTGTCCATAAGACAGGCATCCGCTCCGTGGCGGGCCTTACGGTCTATGCCGTGCTTAATAAGTTGATTGATAGCGAACAATTATAACTAAAAAGATATGAAAACAGAGCTTTGTGCCTATTCAGTTGAGGCGTGCCAGATTGCTGCGCGTTTGGGTGTTAATCGTGTGGAGTTGTGTGCCTCGCCTGCTGAGGGTGGCGTTACCCCATCGTTGGCAACTATCGAGCGTGTTGCGAAGATTCCAAACCTCGACCTTAGTGTTATGATTCGCCCTCGTGGTGGCGACTTCTTGTACTCGGATGATGAGTTTCAGACGATGCTCCTTGACATAGAGTATGCCCGCAAGGGTGGTGCTACGGGAGTGGTATTTGGCATCCTTACGGCTGATGGCAAGGTGGATGTGGAGCGCACACGCCAACTTGTTGAGGCTGCGGGAGATATGGAGACTACGTTCCATCGTGCGGTGGATATGACCGAGGATTATCTTCAGGCGGTTGAGGATATCATCGCTGCGGGATGTGACCGTATCCTTACGTCGGGAAGCTACGATAAGGCTATCGACGGCATCGAGAACATCGCACGTGCGGTGGAGATTAGCCGTGGCCGTATAGAGATTATGGCGGGTAGCGGTGTTGTGGCGAAGAATGCTGCGCAGCTTGCGGCTGTGGGTGTCGATGCGTTGCACTTTAGTGCGAAGTGTATGGTGACGTGAGGTATGCTCTATCGCAACCCTCGTATCTCGATGGGTGGCTCGGATGCCGTAGATGAGTATGCTCTACGCACCGTGGATGAGAATGAGGTAAAGGAGATACTTAAACTTATAAAATAATGAAACAGAGAGTTTTACTTTGTGCTTTGGCTGCCGTAGCGCTCGCCATAGCATTTGTCGTTTGGCCTTCGAAGGGTTACAACCCAGCGGATGATGCGGAGCTACAGGAGGTTATCGCCTCTTCGGCACGTGGCGCAGAGCTTGAGGCATTGGTGGAGAATACACCTGTGGAGCAGCAGCGCGAGATGGCCTTCTTGTTGAAGAATATGCCAGAGTTCGACCGCGAGGCTATGGACCTTGAGCTTCTCAAGGAGAATGTGGAGTATGCACACTTGGCACGCGAGAAGTATGCTTGGGCGAAGCAGCTTCCAGAGGATGTATATCTTCACGACGTACTCCCATATCACGTTGTGGATGAGGTGCGTGACTCGTGGCGTAAGGAGCTTTATGAGATGTTCTCACCTGCGGTAGATACTTGCCGTACGATGTATGATGCGGTGTGTGCCGTAAATGCTAACATCCCACGTCTTACGGGTGTGGACTACAACACCAAGCGCGAGAAGACTAACCAGAGCCCTCGTGAGTCTATGCGTCAGGGTATGGCATCTTGCACAGGTCTTGCTATTTTGCTCGTTGATGCTTACCGCGCTGTGGGTATCCCAGCACGCTTCGCAGGTACTGCTTCGTGGCACGATAACCGCGGTAACCATAGCTGGACCGAGGTGTGGCTTGATGGCCAGTGGCGCGTAACAGAGTACTACTTCCCTTCGAAGCTCGACCACTTGTGGTTTATGCCTGATGCTGCGAAGGCTAACGCCGAGGAGCGTACCTATGCTATCTATGCAACACGCTTCGGTAAGGCGGATGATTGGTTCCCTATGGTTTGGGCAGATGGCGATGTTGAGGGCCGCCCAATCGAGGAGCTACCAAAGTGGGTAGGAGCCGAGAATGTCACAAAGCACTATCAGGAGTTGGCTTATGAGCAGTATACACGCCACTTGGAGGCTGGTACTCACACATTTATAAAGATTGCGGGTTATAAGGTTGCTGGTCAGACTGAGCATTCGGATGACCGTGTGGCAATGGGTGTAGATGTATTCTGCGGTACGGAGCAGATGGGTGGTGGCCTTACGGCTGGTCCTCTTCGTGATATGAACGATATGTTCTCGGTGTTGGTGGAGAAGAATCGTACGTATGAGCTTCGCTACTACGATGCCGAGGGTGAGCTTCAGAGAGTGGCTGTGGAGCTTGGCGAGGAGCCTGTAACGGTAGAGATAGCGCTCGAGAAATAGTTGCGTATTGAATAGGTAAAGTTGTCCAAAATTTTTCTATTTTGGGCAACTTTTCTTTTGTGCCTTGGAGAATATTATTCTCCATAAGATTGCGAATTGAGAATAGTTTCGTATATTTGTAGTTATAAAACTGCTAAATGATGGATGTAGCTACGCGGGAATGTAGCTAAAACGTGGTCTTACGCAATAATCTAAACTTATCAAAATATGAAGAAAACTTTTACTAAGATTCTTTGTGCTGCGTTGGCAATGCTTTCAGTGTCAGCTGTTTGCGCACAGCAGGGTTATGAGAAGAGTAACGAGATTTTCCGCCTTGGTGTGGAGGCTCGCTTCGACTATCTTAACCAGGCTCTTGATGGTAATCAGCTCTACGATGCTTCGGGCTTCAAGGTGCGTTACTTCAACCTCCGTATGGATGGTCAGATTACCGATAAGTTCACATATTCGTGGCGTCAGCGCTTCAGCAATGTTAACTCTGCTGCCGACTTTGTGAACAACACCGATTGGCTTCACCTCACATATCGCCCTAACCAGAATTGGGCTATCTCGGCAGGTAAGCAGGTGGTGATGATTGGTGGTTGGGAGTATGACCGCGCCCCAATTGATGTCTACTACTGCTCGGAGTATTGGAACAACGTAAACTGCTTCCAGCTTGGTGCTTCGGTGGCATTTACAACCAACGAGGGTGACGACACTCTCACGTTCCAGGTGTGCCAGAGTCCTTACCACAAGATGGCTCGCAACTATGACGCTTTGGGCAATAAGCTCGGCGACCTCTATGCCTACAATCTCTACTGGATGGGTTCACACGGCTTCTATACAGCGCTCCACTCGTTGAACTTCTCGGAGTATGAGCGTGGTAAGTTCGATGTATACGTGGTTCTTGGTAACCAGTTCAAGTTCGGCGATGCTACAATTCAGCTCGACTTGATGAATCGTGGTATCAGCGGCAAGGAGCTTTTGTTCGATAACTTCTCAATTATGGGAGAGGTGGATTACCTCGTTGCCGAGCGCGTAAATATCTTTGCGAAGGTTACTTACGACAAGGTAGGTAAGGAGTATCCAGCTGGTTTGTTCCTCTTCCCAGGTACGGAGATGACACGTGTAGGTGGCGGTGTTGAGTACTACCCACTTGGTGCAAAGGGCAACCGCGATATCCGTCTTCACGCTGCGTATGCCTATAACATCGGCCACAACACCAACCCTAATGGTACTGCGCTTAACACAGGCTCGTTCTTCACGTTCGGTCTAACTTGGAAGATTGATGTTATTCAGGGCCTCACATCGCTTATCGAGAAGGTGCAGTCGAAGCGTTAATAAATTTGCAATTATCTAAAAACTAATATAATATGGAGAATCAGGAAAAAGGTTTTAAGAAGTACCTTACAGGTATTATCTGCCTTCTTATCGTTGTAGGTATCTTTGGTGGTATTGGCTCGGTTATGGGCTTGCCAAATATGCTTAACACAATTATGAAGACTGCGCACGACTTGTTGCTCAACACCGTCTTCTATCTTATGGCTATCTGCGTTATCACAGGAGCTTTGGGCCGTATCTTCGTGGAGTTTGGCGTCGTAAGCCTCTTGGAGCGTATCTTGCGCCCTCTTATGAAGCCACTCTTCAACCTCCCAGGTGTAGCATCGTTGGGTGCGGTTATGACATTCCTTTCGGATAACCCAGCTATCATCTCGTTGGCAAAGGATAAGCGCTTCAGCTCTTACTTCCGTAAGTTCCAGCTTATCTCACTTACTAACTTCGGTACGGCTTTCGGTATGGGCCTTCTCGTTATCGTGTTTATGATTTCGCAGGGTTACTTCGTAGAGCCATTTATCGGTTTGTTGGGTGCCATCATCGGTTGTATCTGCTCTACACGCCTTATGCAGCGCTTCGTTGTTAAGCAGTATCCAGAGTTTAAGGAGGAGTTTGCAGCAGTTATCGACGAGCAGGATATGAAGGCTGACGAGGAGGTTAAGGAGACATCGCTCTTCACACGTATCCTCAACTCGTTGCTCGATGGTGGTAAGACTGGTGTTGACGTAGGTTTCTCTATCATCCCAGGTGTGCTTATCATCTCTACTCTTGTTATGCTTCTTACCTTTGGTGCTGGCGAGAATGGCACTTACGATGGTGCTGCATACGAGGGTATCGAGTTCCTTCCATTGGTATTCGGCAAGATTAACTTCTTGTTCGACTGGTTGTTCGGCTTCGGCCACCCTGCGCTTATGGCCTTCCCTATCACATCGTTGGGTGCTGTAGGTGCTGCGTTGAGTCTTGTTCCAGAGTTCGCTGCACAGGGTATCATCAACGGTAACGCTATCGCAGTATTCACAGCTATCGGTATGTGCTGGAGTGGTTACCTCTCTACTCACACCGCTATGCTCGATGCGCTCGGCTACCGTAAGCTCACCTCAAAGGCTATCCTTGCTCACACCGTAGGAGGTCTTGTTGCAGGTATCTCTGCTCACTGGATTTTCGTACTCTACACCTTGGCATTTGGCGCTCCTACCGAGGGTGGTGCAGACCGTTATAGCACTGTTAGCAACGCTCCTGTTATCATCGAGTTTGTTAGCGAGAATCAGGTTAAGGTTGGCGACCGCGTCTTTACTGACGAGGCTGGTGATACTCCAGAGGAGGAGGGCTCATTGGCACGTGTTATCGAGGGTATGTTGCTTTCGAACCACGAGGTTGTTGAGCTTGTAGATGGCGAGAAGATTGATGCTGCGGGCTTCATCTCGGCAGAGAAACTCCCAGAGGCTACACGCGAGAGCCTTATGCAGGAGGTTCAGGCAGGTTTCGATATGTATCGTAACACTATCTCGGAGAAGATGTTTGGCAAGCCAGTGTCGGAGCTTACCGAGGATGAGGTAAACGCCTTGAACGAGGCTATCCCATTCCAGTTTACTCCAGCAGAGGAGATTGCCGATGAGTAATCCTATCACATATATACAATAATTAGAGGTCGACTTATTAGCCGACCTCTTTTTGTTTTCCGAGCAAAAAGTATTATCTTTGTGTAGAGAAATAAAACCCTAAAATAATGAAAGTAAAGATTGTAAATAAGTCGTCATTCGACACTCCATTCTACGCCACCGAGCGTTCGGCAGGTATGGATATCAAGGCAAATATCGAGGAGCCTATCACGTTGCAGCCACTGCAGCGCGCTATGGTGCCTACGGGCCTCTATATCGCACTCCCAGAGGGTACCGAGGCGCAGATTCGCCCTCGTAGCGGTCTTGCAGCCAAGCACGGCATCACAGTGCTTAACACCCCAGGAACTATCGACGCGGATTATCGTGGCGAGATAAAGGTTATCCTTGTAAACCTCTCTAACGAGGATTTCGTTATCAACCCTGGCGAGCGTATTGCGCAGATGGTCGTAGCACGTTACGAGCAGGTTGAGTGGGATGCCGTAGAGGTTCTCGACGACACAGAGCGAGGGGCAGGCGGATTTGGTTCCACTGGCCGATAATTTCTTGTGATAAGGGGCAATCTTCGTCACCAAGCTCATTGCCCCGAATGGGGATGTACGTCAAGTACACCCCCATCCGTGTCAATTTCGACTTGGCAACAAATCTCGCCCCTTCTGACAAGAAATTCGCCGAGCGTTGTATCTCACCCCTTCTAACAAGAAATTAGGGCGTGCGATAAGGGGTTATCTGTCTTTTTTATTAATATAAACCGTTGAATTACATTTTATTATGGCCGAGGAGTTGCGTATAGCCGAGGGAGGTAAGGAGCAGAAATATGAACTGCTATATCGCCAAGCGCGTGAGATTGTCGCGGGCGAAGAGGATGCTGTAGCAAATATGGCAAACCTCGCAGCGATGATACATCAGACCTTTGGGTTTTGGTGGACGGGGTTCTATCGCGTGGTGGGCGAGGAGTTGGTATTAGGACCTTTTCACGGGCCTATAGCTTTCACGCGCATACCCTATGGTCGTGGCGTATGTGGCACGGCGTGGCAGCGTGGCGCGACAGTTGTTGTTCCCGATGTGGAGCAGTTCCCAGGTCATATAGCGTGTAGCTCTCTGTCGCGTAGCGAGATTGTTGTGCCGATACACAAAGACGACAATGTAGTTGCGGTATTAGATATTGATAGTGAGCATCTTGCGACGTTTGACGATGTAGACCGCGAGTGGCTCGAACATATTGTAAAACTGCTATAAAAAAAAGAAAGGGTATCATAGAGATACCCTTTTTTTATTGCACCTTTTGGGGATGTAACTCAAACTTTGCTTGTAGAGAGTACTCCACGCGCTCCTTCGTAAACTCTGGCACAAATACCTCGCTTTCGGCAGCAAAATCTGCACTGCTGTAGCCCTTTGCACGATTTGCGTAGTTGCGGGGCGAGAAGTTCATATCTCCACCAGAGTTATAATCTAAAACATAGATGCACGAGCCGATAGATTGGTCGATAGCTGTGGCGATTTCGTTAGCCTTCGCGCGGGCATTAAGTATAGCCTCGCGGCGTAGCTCGGCACGTATCTCCTCGAGTTGGGTACAGATGGCCTTTGTGAGTGTCACGCTGCTGAGGCCCAAAGGGCGTAGGGCATCAAACGCTGCGGTAAGTTCGTAGTTGGAGTGTAGGGTGAGCTTGTAGCGACGTGTGGCAACCGAAACCCCGCGGCGGAAATAGTCGCTGCTATTATCCGCAAGGCGCAAATCCTTGTTCGTATCGATATCCACACCTTTGAGTGCTGCTATCATCTCGCGCTCCTGCTGCTGGAGTGTACGACGTCCCTTGGAGTCGCTCTCGGAGAGTTCGATATCGAGGGTAAACTCATCGGGGGTAATCTCGCGTGAGGCGAAGCCCGTAACTTGTATTATGTTGCGCTCCAGCTCCTGCGCAAAAAGAGGCTCGCACAACATTAGTGCAACGGCAAAAATAATAATCTTTCTCATAGCTAATAACTCTTTTGGTATAGATATAACGCCTCTGCGGGTGCTTTTATTATTAAAAAGGTAGACGATATTTTTCGCGGTTTCAGTTTTTTTCATTATCTTTGAACGATGTTTGTATTGAGCATCGCGGGATAATGAGAGAATAAACAAAAGCTATAAATTATGAACAATAGTAAGTATCAACTCCCTAAGGATGGTGGTCTTGTAAAGGATTTCGCACCAAGAGATATTATCCATCGCTATGAGCGTATGGCAACGCGTGTCTTTGAGAGTGAGTATCACGGAGTGCAGTATGTTGCCGATGTGATATGTCGTATGGTGCATACGCACACCGAAAACGCTTCGGTACGAGATATTTACGAGGAGTTGCCTCCATTCGTATTGGGACTCACAACAGGTCGCACACCATTGGGCCTCTACCGCGAGTTGGTGAAGCGTCATAAGGAGGGTGAGATTTCGTTCAAGAACGTTGCGGTATACTCGCTCGATGAGTTCTATCCTATCAGCAGCAGCGACCAGCAGAGTCGTAACTATCGCATCCACGATGAGTTCCTTCAGCATATCGACATCTTGCCAGAGAATGTCCATATCCCAGATGGTACGATTCCGGAGCGTGAGATTTCGGAGTATTGTGCGGCATACGATAAGTCGATTCGTAAGATTGACCTTATGATTATTGGCTTTGGCGAGCAGGGACAGATTGGCTTCAACGAGCAGGGTTCGTACGCCAAGTCGACAACTCGCCTTGTGGAGCTATCGCATAACTCACGAAAGATGCAGTCGGAGCGTTTTGCAGGCTTCGAAAGTACCCCAAAGATGGCTATCACAATGGGTATTGGCACTATTATGCGTGCCGATAAGATTGTGCTTATGGCGTGGGGCGAGGATAAGGCTTCGGTAGTGCAGCAGATTGTTGAGGAGGAGATTTCGAGCAACGTGCCTGCGAGCCACTTGCAGGAGCATCCTAACGTGGAGCTTGTTATCGACGAGACTGCAGCAGAGAAACTTACACGCGAACAGACCCCTTGGTTGGTAGGCCCTTGTGAGTGGACTCCAAAGTTTGTGCGTAAGGCTGTTGTATGGCTCTGTGGCATTGTGAATAAGCCTATCTTGAAGCTGACGTATAAGGATTATATCGAGAATTCGTTGGGTGAGCTTTTGGAGAAGTGTGGTACGTACGATAAGATTAACATCCGCGTATTCAACGACCTTCAGCATACCATCACAGGCTGGCCTGGTGGTAAGCCTAATGCTGACGACTCTACACGCCCAGCACCATCGTTGCCTTACCCTAAGCGTGCGTTGATATTCTCGCCACACCCTGATGATGATGTAATCTCGATGGGTGGTACGTTTATCCGCCTTGTGGAGCAGGGCCACGACGTACACGTAGCATATCAGACCTCGGGTAATGTTGCGGTTCACGATGATGTGGTGCTTCAGAACGTAGATACAGCGCGTGAGCTTGGCCTTGGAGATACCTTCAGCGAGGTTAAGACGCTTATCGAGAATAAGCGCCGTGGAGAGCCAGAGCCTCGTGGCTTGCTCAATATCAAGGGTGCTATCCGTCGCGCGGAGGCTCGTGCTGCGGTGCGCTCGTTTGGTCTTAACCCCGATACCAATGCCCACTTCCTCAACCTTCCATTCTACGAGACGGGAGGTATTAAGAAGGGTGAACTTACCGAAGCTGATATAGATATCATCGTTAAGTTGTTGCGCGAGGTGCGTCCTCATCAGATTTATGCTGCTGGCGACCTTGCTGACCCTCACGGCACACACCGCACTTGTATGGAGGCTATCCTTCAGGCTTTGGAGGTTACGCAGGATGACGATTGGCGCGAGGAGTGTCACTTGTGGCTCTACCGTGGTGCGTGGATGGAGTGGAACTTGGGACTTGTGGATATGGCAGTGCCTCTCTCACCAGACGAGATGCTCAAGAAGCGTCACGCTATCTACCGCCACCTCTCGCAGAAGGATATCGTGCCATTCCCAGGTAGCGATACCCGTGAGTTCTGGCAGCGTGCCGAGAGGAGCGTACGCAGAATACCGCAAAGCTCTACGATAAGCTCGGTATGGCGGAGTATCAGGCTATTGAGGTCTTCGTAAAGATGTTCTAACGGTATTAAGTCGTTGATAATCAATAAAAAGTTTGTTGGGTATGAAGCGTGTATTAAATTTGATTCTTCTATTTGCACTCTTTACTGTTGTTAGTGCTTCGGCGCAGTCGCTTGTAGGTAAGTGGCGTGGTGAGGTAAAGTTAGACAATTATATGGAGCAGGCTACGGGTGTGGACGGAAGCAATGCTGGTCTTGATTGCTATGTT
>RHMF01001214.1_pt1 | contig 11758 bp, 8 predicted proteins | sample 5365151 | NCBI WGS metagenome assembly RHMF01 (sample SAMN10266501, study PRJNA497801) | feces metagenome | isolation source: feces | host: Bos taurus | place: China: Prairie of Fairy Mountain | collected 2017-08-14 | reverse complement strand
GTCGTACAGGGTTGGTTTATCGGCTCAGAGGCCGGTGAGGCCATCGCCAGCGTGCTGGCAGGCGACGTGAATCCTTCGGGTAAGCTGCCCTTCACCTGGTATGCCCGTCTCGAGGACTGTGGTGCACATGCCTTGGGAACCTATCCCGGAACCTGGCGTCCCGACCATCAGATCATCGATGAGGAATACAAGGAAGGTATCTATGTAGGCTATCGCTGGACCGACAAGAAAGGCATCAAGCCGACCTTCGCCTTCGGTCATGGCCTGAGCTATACCACCTTCAAGGTAGAAGGCCTGACTGCCGACAAGAAGCAGTTGACTGCCGACGAGCAGATTACCTTCACCGTCAAGGTCACCAATACCGGAGACAGAGCAGGTGCTGAGACCGTACAACTCTATATCAAGGACAAGAAAGCCACTGTGGATCGCCCCATGAAGGAGTTGAAGGCCTTCCAGAAGGTGTATCTCCAGCCAGGCGAGAGCCGTAACGTCACACTGACCATCGGCAAGGATGCCCTGAGCTTCTACGACGAGGCTGCTCATGCCTGGAAAGCTGAGCCCGGAGTCTTCGAGGCACTCGTCGGCACCGCATCTAACAAGTTATCAAATAATCTTTCATTCATACTGAATTAGTTTATAGTTAGTAGTAGTTAATTATTCGTAAAGAGTTCGTTTTTTAGGTTAACGTGAAAAGGCGCGTGCGGGAGCATACGCCTTTTTTGATAAAAAACCGTATAAAAATGATTTAATATCAGAAATATTGTTTACCTTTGCGCACAAATAACAATACGTAATGACTAGATTACTACTGACAAGTGTGTTCTTACTGCTGACAGCAGTGGCAAATGCACAAAAACTTAACTTAGATGATCTCTACCGTCAGGTGGATCAGGAAATCGAACACTTCCCTGAGTATGTTGCCCAATATGAGCAACAGATAGCAGCTACACGTACCGACTATCAGAAGGCCAAAACCCAGCAGGAGCGTTATCGCCTGGCCTTGGCGCTCTATGAACAGTACAGGGCCTTCCAGAATGATTCAGCTCTGGCCTATCTGAACCGCGCAGAGACACTTGCCCGTCAGATGAACCAGCCAGCACAGGTTGGTGATATCATCTCCAGAGCGGCTTTCCAGTGTTCTACTGCCGGTCTCTACAACGAGGCACTGGCCTTTCTCCGTAAGGTCGACAAGACACAACTCGATACCCTCGGACTGGCTCATTACTATATGGCTCAGATGCATGTCTATGGTGAACTGGGCTACTACACTCAGGTCAGTTCGATGCGCGAGGGCTACTATGAGAAGCAGGCGGCCTATCGTGATTCGCTCTATAACGTCATCGACCATAACAGTCAGGACTACATGATGCAGCGCATCCTGGAACTGTTGCCCCAGAAACGCTATCAGGAGGCGACGGATCTCAGTGACCGCTGGCTCAAGGACATGTCGCCCGAATCGCGCGACTACGCCATCGCCAGTTATTATCGCTACCTGATCATCAACAATCAGATGAATCCCGAACAGGCTGAGTACTGGCTCTGTCAGTCGGCCCTCAGTGATATCCGTCACGCTGTGATGGACCAAGCTTCGCTGCTCGCTCTGGCCGAGAAACTCAATGATGAGGGTGAGCTCACTCATAGTTATCACTATATCCGCTTCACATGGGAGTGTAACAACCGCTTCAATACCCGTATGCGTAACTGGCAGATTGCGCCTATCCTCAACGTGATCGACAGCAATTATAAGGAACAGCTGGCCCGCAACACTCAGGTGCTCACGACATCAGTCATCGTGGTGAGTATCCTGGCAGTGATGCTGCTCGGTCTGCTCTTCTTCCTCCATCGTCGTAACAAACAGCTCGATGTGGCTCGGCAGGCGGTGAGCGACTCCAACGAGAAACTGGCGGCGCTGAACGAGGAACTGAAGAGCACCAACGCCCAACTCTCGGACAAGAACGACGAGTTTGCACTGCTCAACTCACAACTCTCGGAGAGCAATCGTGTGAAGGAAGAGTATATCGGCCGATTCATGAGTCTCTGTTCACAGTATATCGACAAAATCGACGACTATCGTAAGATGGTGAACAAGAAGATGAAGGACAAGGAACTCGACGAACTGTACCGTCTGTCGAAATCGACGGCGCTGAAGGAGAAGGAACTCGACGAGCTTTACGAGAACTTCGACTCGGTGTTCCTCCATCTGTTCCCCAATTTCGTCGAAGATTTTAATGGACTGTTGCAGCCGGAGATGCGCCTGAAACCTCGCGATGACAACCGACTGCCGACAGAAATCCGCATCTTCGCCCTGATACGCCTCGGCTTTGAGGACTCGTCGAAGATTGCCGAATTCCTGCACTACTCAGTGAACACCATCTACAATTACCGTGCTCGCATCAAGAACGGAGCCATAGGCAACCGTGAGAGCTTCGAGCAGCGCGTCAAGCAGCTTGGACTGATCTAGTTGCCAGGGAAGCGCGACTGTAGGAACTGGTTGAAGGTCTCCTTGAACGCATCGGTCACGCGGATGATCTCGTCGCCGATGTAGATGCAGTCGTTACGATCGACGCTGCGGATCTTGTCGAGTGCCACGATATAGGAACGGTGCACGCGCAGAAACTGGTTTATGGGCAGCATCTCCTCGACACTCTTCATCGTCAGGTGTGTGATGAGCGGTTTGCGTTCACCCTCCACGTAGAACATCACGTAGTCTTTCATTCCGCAGACATAGAGAATCTTGTCGAGCGCCACCTGGCGGTACTCCCCATCCACTTTCAAGAAGACCGTATTGATCGGTTTGGCAACGTCTTGGTTGCCTATGGCTGCAGGCTCTTCAGCATGATGCTCCTGACTGCGCCCAAACCACTCGCGGGCTTTCTCCACGGCGGTGATGAACTTGTTGTAGCGGATGGGCTTCAGCAGGAAGTCGAGTGCACTCACCTCATAACTCTCATAGGCATACTCCTTGAAGGCCGTGGTGAAGATCACTTTCGTGCCTTCGGGCAACATGTGGGCCAGTTCCATCCCGTTGAGGTCGGGCATCTGGATGTCGAGGAAGAGCAGCTGAGGTCGCTGCTCCCTGACGGCGTTGATGGCTTCGACGGAGTCGGTGTAGGAACCAAGCAGTTTCAGGTCGGGCGTCTTGATGACGAACGACTCGAGAAGTCTGACTGCCAGCGGTTCGTCGTCGATGATGATGCAGGAGAGTAGTGTGTCCATGATTTCAATCCTTTATTCGTTCTTCAGTGTGATGCGCACGTGGTAGATGTCGCCGTCGAGCGACTGTTCCCACTGGTAGCGGTCGTGATACATCAGTTCGAGTCGGCGCCGGGTGTTCTCGATGCCGATGCCTGAGCCGCTGCGGTCGGCATCGCTCTTCGGGTAGTTGGTGTTGTCGCAGGTGAACACCAGCTGTCCTTCCTGTTGTTCCAGTCGGATGTCGATACGAGAGGGACGACTGCTGCTCAGTCCGTGCTTGAAGGCGTTTTCGATGAGCGAGATGAAGAGCAATGGGGCAATCTCAGACTGACCGTTAATGATGTCCCATTGTGCGTTGACCACGGCCTTGTCGTTGCACCGCAGTTTCATCAGGGCGATATAGTTCTCCATGAACTCCACCTCGCCCTGTATGGGCACCAAGGATTTGTTGGTCTCGTACATCGCATAGCGCAGCAGATCACTCAGTTGGGCGATGGCATCCTGTGCGGCATCGGGGTCTATCTGTGTGAGACTCGAGATGTTGTTCAGCGTGTTGAAGAGGAAGTGGGGGTTGATCTGGTTCTTCAGCCAGGCGAGCTCAGCCTCTGTGTGCTTGGCCTGTTCGTCCTTCAATTGCTGACGTATCTGACGGGTCCGGATGAAGTGTCGGATGCCGATGGCAATGGCTGCCACGATGCAGTTGAGCAGGAAGAACATGAACATCCCAGAGAAAAAGCCGATCCACATGTTGGTAGTCATTTCCGGCATATCGGGGATGCTGTTGCGATGCCACCATATCATGAAGAACTTGCTGTTGAACAATGGAATCGCTATCAGGTTGCACAGGGCGAAGATCAGGTAGCGCATCCGGGTGCTCAGTTTGTTGTAGAGGCGGAAAACACGGGCTTCCTTTTCATCCGTGAAGAACAGGATAGGGCCGAACACGTAGAAGTTCACGAAATAGATCAGGAACGGCGACAGCAGCAGGTCAAACACGACATTGAATGATGTCCTGGCGGCTTCTGCGTCCTGCGTGCTGAGCCATGTCGCCATGGGGAGGGCCAGGATGATGATGGCCCACACGGCAACCTGTACCAGCCACAGCGAAAGGTGCCTTCCCCCCATTGCCTCATAAAGATCCTTCAAGAATTCCTTCATACGACTGCAAAATTACGAATTAACGGATAAACTACCAAATATTTCTCGGATTTTTACTGCACATTGCCTACGCTGTTGATCATCTCGCCCTGTGACTGTTGCTCGATGTAGTCGTTCTGAATGCGGCTGGTGTGCTGCTGAGCCTGGCGCTTGGAGTTACCGAAGGTGTAGCTGACGGTGAAGGTGAAGCCATAGAGAGGCACTTTGGTCAGTGTGTGAGAGGTGAAGTCCTTGCCCTGGCTGTGACTCTCGATATTGATGTTACCACCCTTGTTGAGTCCCATCATACCCATCAGACTGAGGTTGAGCTTGTCCTTGAGCAGCGATTTCGAGATGTTGGCGGTGATGAGGTTGAAACCACCGCTCCAGCCCTGCAGCGTGTAGTTCTTGGTCGATGTCATAGCATAGACGCTCAACTTGAAGTCGGCAGGGAGTGTCTGCTGCAGACCGATCATGGCATTGGCGCTCCAGCCGCTGTTGCTTTGTGAGAGGGTGTTGCTGCGCAAGTCGGTGTAGTTCAGAGCACCGTTCAGGAAGAGACGGGTGTTCTTGGCAGCGAGCCAGTTCACGTAGCCGTTCAGTCCAGTCTGGTGACGTCTCACGATGTTGCCATAGGTTGTGTTCAGCAGGTTCTGCGCGTCGTAGAAGCTGTACTGTTCGATGGCATTGTCAGTGAAGTTATGGTGCAAGTTGAGGTTCAGCATCAGTTTCGGTGTGAACATATTATAGACCAGTGCGAGGTTGTGGTTCTTCTCCACGTCGAGGTCGGTGTTACCGTAGGTGCGTGTCGTCGGGTTGGTCTTGTCCACATACGGGTTCAGATAGGTGATACCCGGTCGTGAGATACGCATGTTATAGGTGAGTCCCAGATTGCTGCCTTGTCCGATGGTGTATTGCAGGCTGGCCGATGGAACGAGACTGCCGTAGTTTTTCTTGAAGTCGTCACCGTTGCCGAGGTGATATTCTACGTTCTGCCAGGTCTGTTCGTAGCGCAGGCCTGCCTTGGCGCCTATCTTTCCAAAGTTGCCAGCATACTCGCCGTAACCAGCCAAGATGGAGTTCTTGTATTCGTAGTCCATGCTTGATGTCGGGTCATAGACACCCTTCTTGTAGTACTTCGCGTCGCTGGTGGCATCGCGCAGTTGCAGTTTGGTGCCGAAGCTCAGTGTCTGTCCTGTGGCGATGGGCATGGTGTAGTCGATCTGGAAGGTGTGGTCGGTGGTCTTCTCCTTGTTCTCTGAGTAGCGGTTCGTCAAGTCGATGATCGACGATGTCGTGTTGAAGATATTGTCCGACTTCACGGTCGATGGACTGTAGTTCAGCTGGTAGGTGAGTGCCAGCGACTGCGTGTGTTCCTTGTTGAAGAAACGCTGGTAGTCGATGCTGCCACTGAAAGACGTACGCGAGTTACGCATGTCGGTGCTGCTGCCGTAGCTGAAACCCTTGCCGTAGTTGCCGCCGCCCATCGTGGTGGTTGAGTTGCCATCGCTCTTGATGTTCAGGCTGTTGATGGAGGCCGTGACGTTGAGGGCACTGACGGAGTCGATCTGGTAGCCGAGGGTGAGGTTACCCATGGTGAAGGGGATGGTCACCTTGTTGGATGAGGTCATCAGCTGACTGGTGCCGTTTGGATTGTTCTGTGTGATCTCCACCTCCGTGTCTGTGGTGCCGGGCTTGCTGTAGGTCGTCATCACATTGGCGCTGTAAGAGAGCTTGCCCTGCTGTCCGCTGATGAAGGCACCGCCGCTGATGCTCTTGTTACCACCTGAGGCACGCACCGTACCGTTGTAGCCGTTCATGCTCTGTACAGCCTGCGGGTTCTGCTTGTTCATGATGATGTTCAATACGCCGCCAGCACCCTCTGCATCGTATTTCGCACCAGGGTTGGTAACCACTTCGATGCTCTTCACAGCTGTGGCTGGCATGCTCTTGAACACCATCGACGGATTGCTGTTGAACATCACGTTGGGCATACCATCGACATAGACCTTGAAAGAAGACGAACCGTTGACGGTGATGTTGTCCTGTCCATCGACGGTCACCATCGGCACTTTGCGCAGCATGTCGAGTACGGTGTTCGACTTGGCGTCCTCATCTTCGGCCACGTTGTAACTCATCTTATCGACATCCATCTTCACCAGAGGCTTCTGGGCGACGATCTCCACGCCTTTCAGCATCGTGGCATTCTCCTTGATCAACAGTGTGCCGAGGTCGAGTGTGCCCTGATTGTTGAGGGTGATGGTCTGTTTCAGGTCTTCCTTGCCGACACTGCTGAACACGATGTCGTAGCGGCCCTTGCCCTTTACCTGTTGGCTGAAGGAACCGTCCTCCTTGGTGAGGAACATAGCGACGGGCTTGTCGGTCTTGCCATGCTTGAACACGCGGACGGTGGCGAAGGGTTCTGCCTCGCCAAGGTTCTCGTCTGTCAATACGCCCTTGACGGTGGTCTGGGCTGTCATCACTGCTGAGATCATCAGCATCATCATCACGAAAATTGCTCTGAACTGTTTCATATCCTATTTTGTTTTTTATTGTTTGCGTGCTGCGATTGAATTTCGACTGCAAAGGTAAGGTGAAAAGAAGGCGGTTGCAAATGCCTTTCGACGACTTGCGGGGATTTTTTCGACGAGTTGTGATGAGGGGAGTTGTTAATGGGGTTTAACAGTCGGTAGATTTGTCGAAAAATTGGTTGTTAAGTTCTACTAACTGGCAGATATTGTCTATTTCGTTTCGGTTTTGCCGATAAAAGCCGTACCTTTGCCGACGAAATTCAACAAAACAACGAATATGAGAAAAGCATTATTAATATTAATAGGTGGGATGCTGCTGGCAACATCGACAGCATCCGCACAAGACCTGCAGGCCGACGGACAGCCCGCCAAAACGAGACTATGGACCCTGCAGGCGTGTATCGACTATGCGCTGGAGAACAATATCTCGCTTCAGAAGTCGAAATTGCAGAAACAGAGTGCGACGGAAGACCTGAAGGGTGCCAAGGGCGCCCTCTTGCCGACGGTGAACGCATCGACCAATCAGAGTCTTGGTTATCAGCCTTGGAAGGACAGTGGTATTTCGACGGTGACCAATGGTACGGTGAACACCAAGGTCGATAAGACCTCCTATAACGGTTCTTATTCGCTGAGTGGCCAGTGGACCGTCTGGAACGGTAACCGTAACCACAACACCGTGAAACTCGACAAGATGTTGGAGCAGGAGGCTGACCTCACTGTGCGGGAGACCGCCAACACCATCCAGGAGCGCATTGCCCAGCTCTATGCCCAGATACTCTATCTGGCGGAGAGCGTGAAGGTGAACGAACAGATGCTGGAGACGAGTCGTAAGAACGAAGAGCGCGGGCAGGAGATGTTCAACGTGGGAAAGATGTCGAAAGCCGACTTGGCCCAACTCTCTGCTGAGCGTGCCGAGGATGAATATGCCATCGTGCAGGCCAAGGGCCAATTGGCCGAGACCAAACTCGACCTAAAGCAGTTGTTGGAGATTACCGATGAAGAAGACTTCGATGTGGCCATCCCTGATGTCAGCGACAGCGAGATCCTGGCAGAGATTCCCTCGTTGCAGTCGGTTTATGAGGAAGCACTTGTCGGGCGTCCTGAGATTGAGCGCCTCCAGTTGGCCATCGAACGTACGGGTGTAAGTGTGTCTATCGCCAAGGCAGGCTGGATGCCCACTGTGAATCTGACTGGCGGAGTGACCACCTCGTCCAACTCACTGAGTTCAAACGGGTGGGGGACACAAGTCAAGACCAATCTCAACTCGTCGCTCGGTCTGGGTGTCACAGTACCCATCTACGACGGACGTGCAACCAAGACTGCGGTCAACAAGGCCAAGATCAATCAGCAGCAGGCACGACTCTCCCTGCAGGACCGACAGAAGACGCTCTATGCCGACATCCAGGACTACTGGGTGACCGCGTTGACCAATCAGGAGAAGTACAAGGCCGCCTCCACCAGTGTGGAGAGTGCACAGCTGAGCTATGACCTGTTGTCTGAGCAGTTCCGTCTGGGACTGAAGAATATCGTGGAGCTGATGACAGGCAAGGACAAACTGGCATCGGCCCAGCAGAACCAGTTGCAGTCGAAGTATCTGGCGCTCTATAACCAGCAGATGCTGAAGTTCTACCAGAGTGGCCAGATCTGATTGGAAGGTAACAGAAAAATCAAAAAGAATCAAGATATGAATAAGATTGGAAAGAAAGGCTGGATAGGCATCGGTGTGGTGGCCGTGCTTATCATCGCATGGTTCCTCCTGAAGGGCGGAAAGAAAGAAGAGAAAGTGTCGTTCGAAACAGCGAAGGTGGAGAAGAAGAGTATTCACACCTCCATTACCGCCACAGGTACCATCGAACCAGTGACGAGCGTTACCGTCGGTACGCAGGTGTCGGGTATCGTGGCAAAACTCTATGTCGATTACAATAGCATCGTCAAGAAGGGGCAGGTGATTGCCGAACTGGACAAGACCAACCTGATCAGTGAGTTGAATACGGCCAAGGCCAATCTGGCCAGCTCGCAGAGCACAGCCACCTATCAGCAGGCCAACTACAACCGCTACAAGACGCTCTATGACAAGGGCCTGGTGAGTGCCGATGAATTTGAGAATGCCCAGCTCTCGTATCAGAAAGCCCGCGAAGACGTGAATGCCAAGCGGGAGAGTGTGCGTAAGGCAGAGACCAACCTCGGCTATGCCACTATCACTTCACCCATCGACGGTGTGGTGCTCTCCAAATCAGTAGAGGAAGGTCAGACGGTGGCCGCTTCGTTTAATACGCCCGAACTCTTCAAGATTGCCCAGGACCTGACTGATATGCGCGTGATTGCCGATATCGACGAGGCCGACATCGGTGGTGTGAAGGAAGGTCAGCGTGTCAGCTTCACCGTAGATGCCTTCCCCGACGACCATTTCGAGGGACGCGTGACTCAGGTGCGCCAGCAGGCAACGACAGAGAGCAATGTCGTGACCTACGAGGTCGTGATCTCGGCTCCTAACGAGGATCTGAAGCTGATGCCGGGTCTGACCGCCAGCGTGACCATCTATACGATGGAGAAGAACGATGTTCTGGTGGTGCCCTCCAAGGCTCTGCGCTTCATGCCCAACCAAGCCTTCCTGGAGAAGGACCAGACCATTGCCGACGTTGAGGCCGACCATAAGTTGTGGACGATGGAAGGCAACACCTTCAAGGCCCATAAGGTGGAGATTGGCACCTCTAACGGTGTGCTGACAGAGATTACGGGTGGTGTCGCTGCCGGTACTGTCGTGCTCTCCGACTTCAATGTGTCCTCAGCAGGCGACGGAGAACAGCAGGAACAGGCCAGCAATCCCTTCATGCCGCGCCCGAGGGGAAACAACAGGAACGGAAATAACCAACAGAAGAAATAACGATGGAAGATAGGAAAGTTGTCATCGAACTTCAGAACGTGAAGCGCTACTTCCAGGTGGGCTCAGAGACGGTGAAGGCCCTTCGGGGTGTCTCGTTCAAGATCTACGAGGGCGAGTTCGTCACCATTCAGGGAACATCCGGTTCTGGTAAATCGACGTTACTGAACCAGCTGGGTTGTCTCGACACACCAACGAGCGGTGAGTATTTCCTCGATGGTATCTCCGTCAGGACGATGTCGAAGACACAGCGTGCCCATCTGCGCAACCGCAAAATCGGCTTCGTGTTCCAGAACTACAACCTGTTGGCCAAGACCACAGCCGTCGAGAACGTCGAACTGCCGCTGATGTATAATTCCAGCGTGTCGGCAACAGAGCGGCGCGAGCGGGCCATCAACGCCCTGAAGGCCGTAGGACTGGGTGACCGTCTGGAACATAAGTCAAACCAGATGTCGGGTGGACAGATGCAGCGCGTGGCCATCGCCCGTGCCTTGGTCAACGATCCCGCCGTGCTGTTGGCTGACGAGGCAACGGGTAACCTCGATACCCGCACGTCGTTTGAGATGCTCGTACTCTTTCAGGAGCTCTATAAGCAGGGCCACACCATCATCTTCGTGACCCACAACCCCGAGATTGCCGAATATGCGAGCCGTAACATCAACCTGCGCGACGGCAAGATCCGTGAGGACACCATCAATACGAACATCAAGTCGGCAGCCGAGGCTCTGGCCGCCCTGCCAGTACCACAAGATGATTAGGGAAAAGGGAAGAGTGAATAGTGAATAATTATGAATATACTGAATCTATTTAAGGTAAGTATCAAGGCCGTTTCCAACAACAAGATGCGGTCGTTCCTCTCGATGCTGGGTATCATCATCGGTGTGGCTGCCGTCATCATCATGATGGCCATCGGCCAGGGCTCGAAGGAAAGCATCCGTCAGGAACTCTCTACGATGGGTACCAACCTGTTGACCATACGCCCAGGTGCCGATATGCGAGGTGGTGTGCGACAGGACCCGTCGAGTATGCAGACGCTGAAGATGGCCGACTACGAGCGTATCTTGCGTGAACGGAAATTCGTCACGAAGGTGTCGCCCGAAGTGACGGCCAGCGGACAAGTGATCTACGGCAACAACAATACGAATACCTCGATGTACGGTGAATCGACAGAATATCTCGATATCAAACAGTGGACCATCGAGGAAGGCGAGTGTTTCACCGAAGAGGACATCAAGAAGGCCGCGAAGGTCTGTGTCGTCGGAAAGACCGTCGTCACTGAACTGTTTGGCGAGGGTGTTGATCCCATCGGCAGGACCATCAGGTTCAAGTCGATACCGATGCGCATCGTCGGTGTGCTGAAATCCAAGGGCTACAACTCCTGGGGTATGGATCAGGACAACGTGATGATAGCACCTTACACGACGGTGATGAAGCGTATCGCCGCCCAGACGTGGTTCTCCAACATCGTCTGCTCGGCAGTCACGGAGGAACTGTCAGATGCTGCTATTGAGGAGTTGACGCAGATACTGCGTGACAACCATAAACTCAAGGATGATGCTGCCGACGACTTCACCATCCGTTCTCAGGCAGAGATGATGGAGACGATGTCATCGACGATGGACACGGTGACGCTGATCCTGGTCGTGGCAGCAGCCTTCTCCTTGCTGGTGGCCGGTATCGGCATTATGAACATCATGCTCGTCTCTGTGACGGAGCGCACGAAGGAGATCGGCTTGCGAATGGCCGTCGGAGCCACAGGCCCCGTCATCTCCCTGCAGTTCCTCATCGAGTCGGTGCTCATCTCCGTCACAGGCGGACTCCTTGGCATCTTCGTGGGCTGTGGCGCCAGTGCGTTCCTGTCGTCGTTCGGCATGCCGTCGAGTGTGCCCGCGTGGAGCATCTATGTGTCGTTCCTGGTGTGTGTGTTCATCGGTGTGCTCTTCGGCTATATCCCAGCCCAGAAAGCTGCCAATATGGATCCGATAGAAGCTATCCGCCATGAATAAGCGAATCA
>RHMF01001213.1_pt1 | contig 11758 bp, 13 predicted proteins | sample 5365151 | NCBI WGS metagenome assembly RHMF01 (sample SAMN10266501, study PRJNA497801) | feces metagenome | isolation source: feces | host: Bos taurus | place: China: Prairie of Fairy Mountain | collected 2017-08-14 | reverse complement strand
GGGCGATGCGGAGGGCAGCATGAATGCAGCCAACATCCTGAAGCCTGCTCTGTCCCGGGGCGAGATTCAGGTGATCGGTGCCACTACCTTTAATGAATACCGCAAGTATATCGAGAAGGATGCTGCCCTGGAGCGTCGCTTCCAGCCGGTGAATGTAGCGGAACCCACCATTGCCGAGGCCAGCCTGATTATGCAGGGCATTGCTAAGGCCTATTCCGAGTTCCACGGTGTGGAGATTTCTCCCGAGATCGCCCACCAGTGCGTGATCCTTTCCGAGCGATATATCACCGACCGGTTCCTTCCCGATAAGGCCATTGACCTGCTGGACGAAGCCTGCTCCGATGTGAACCTGCGGTGTAAAGAGATTAGCGAGCTCGCCGAAGCAAAAAAAGAGCGGGACGATTACATGCTGGAAATGCAGATGCTGAACGAGGATACCGAGAATACGGACTATGAGCGCATCGCCAAAATCCGAAGCAAGCTGATGCAGCTGGCGCTGAAGATCGAGGATCTGGAAGCGCTTCCCAAGCCTCAGGTGACCATGGAGAACCTGGCCCGGATCATCGAAATGTGGACGAAAATTCCCGCCTCCAAGATCAAGGCCCAGGAATACCAGCAGATCAAGGGCCTTGCTGACCGCCTGAAGAACCACATCGTGGGCCAGGACGAGGCTGTGGATGCGGTTTCCAAGGCAATCCGTCGGAATCGCGTGGGCATCAGTCCCAAGAAGCGGCCCGTTTCCTTCATTTTCGTTGGCCCCACCGGTGTGGGTAAGACGGAGCTGGTAAAACAGCTGGCAGATGATCTGTTCGACAGTGTGGATTCTCTGATCCGTCTGGATATGTCCGAGTATATGGAAAAGCACACCGTTTCCAAGCTGATCGGTTCTCCTCCGGGCTATGTGGGCTACGACGAGGCCGGCCAGCTGACCGAGAAGATCCGCCGCAAGCCCTATTCCGTGGTGCTGTTCGATGAGATTGAGAAGGCCCATCCCGATGTGCTGAACATTTTGCTGCAGGTGCTGGACGACGGCCGTATCACCGATGCCCAGGGCCGTGTGGTGAATTTTGAGAACACTGTCATTGTCATGACCTCCAACGCAGGCAGCGAGGGTGGCGTGGCCGCCATGGGCTTCGGCAGAACCCAAGGCGATCAGGTGAAGGAGAAGACCATGAAGGCCCTGCGCAGCTTCCTGCGGCCTGAGTTTATTAACCGTGTGGATGAGATTATCACCTTCAATCACCTGACCGAGGAGAATTTCCTGGGCATTGCGGATATTATGCTCGGTGAGTTGAAGGAAAGCCTGACGGCCCGTGGTTTGGAACTGACCTGGATGGATGATCTGCGGCATTTGCTTGTGAAAAAGGCCTACTCTGTGGTCTACGGCGCACGGAATCTGCGCCGCACCATCCAGAAGGAGCTGGAGGATCCCATCAGCGAAGCCATTATCGATTCCTTCGAGAATCCCATTTCTTCCATCCATGTGACTGTGGAGGAAGATGCGGTGAAGCTGAATATTCAGTAATTTTTAAAAGGCTGCACATAACGTGCAGCCTTTTTTGTAAGATTTTTGTATCCGGCGCGTCTAACAAGCAGAAGGAGGTGAGTGCGTGTCAGATTTTGAAACCATATACCGTACATACTTTACCGAGGTGGAGCTTTACCTGAGGGCCATCTGCCGGGATAACCACCTTGCAGAGGAACTGACAGAGCAGGTGTTCTTTCAGGCTCTCAGGAATCTGGACAAATTCCGGGGCGACTGCGATATCCGAACCTGGCTTTGCGCAATGGGTAAAAATTGTTACCTGACCCATTTAAGAAAGACAAAGCAGGCTTTGCCTCTGGAAGAATTGCAGCTCCCGGATCCGACGCAGAATCTGGAGGAAATCATCGCGGACAAAGAGCAGGCTATGGCAATCCACCGTGTGCTGCACGCGCTTCCGGAGCCCTACAAGGAAGTATTTTCCCTTCGGGTGTTCGGACAGCTTTCCTTCGGGGAGATCGGCGGTCTGTTCGGGCGCACCGCCAACTGGGCCTGCGTGACCTATCACCGGGCACGCCGAAAAATTCAGGAGCAAATGGAGGAATGTATATGAAAATAGTCTGTGATATTATTCGGGACATTCTGCCGCTGTACGCGGAGGAGATGGTCAGCCAGCCCACGAAGGAACTGGTTGACGAGCATCTTGCTGAATGCGAAGGATGCACAAAGGAACTGGAAGCCCTGCGAAAGCCCCAAAAGCTGCCTGCAGAGATCGATGCATCCGGCCTGAAACGGGTAGGGGAGTCCATCCGCCGCCGGAGAATCCTGGCAGTCATGGCTGTACTGCTGTTTGTGGGTACGCTGATCATCGGTGGGGCGCTGATGCTGGATGCCAGAATCTATCTTTCCGCCAACGATGCGGTGCAGGACATTCAGGCGGAAGGAAACACCGTGTATATTACATGGAATCACGGCATTATCGGTACCAAAGGATCTGCTACTAAGGATGGGAAGGGTAACTATGCGGTTACAGCCTGGACAAACCTATATAATCTTTGGTTCCCGCAGCAAAGAGTGCCCTACGACCAGCTGAGTGAGGAAGTGCAGGCGCTTATGAGCCGGGAACAGTATGAATCGATTAACAATCGTTCCACCTATACCGTGGAGGATGATTTGGTTCCCAATTTTGTGTATGTGGATCCCAACAATAACAGCATGACACTGCTTCTGAATTCCGGCAGACCCTTCCCGGAACAGCCTCTGATGGAAGTCAGTTACAGTAAGGGTTATTATACCGCAGGAATGGCCGCGTTGGCGGTGATCGTATTCCTGATCGGACTTTATTTTAAACAAACCTGGTACGGAGAAACCGCCCAGCGTATTGGTATTGCCTGCGGCAGTCTTGCTTTGTCTGCGGTGATCGTAACTGCGGGACATTTCGCTTGCATCAATCTTTCGCTGCGGGAAACCATCATTGACAGCACGGCGGCTGCGGTGCCTATGTGCTTGTGCGCTCTGTGCGTCCGGCAGCTGATCCAGCTGAACAGACAGGATAAGGGCTTATAAAAATTGACCCGGAAGGCAAATGCCTTCCGGGTTTTTGATCAGTAGCCCATATTCATTTTATCTTCCATCTTCCATGCCAGGTCTTCGACCCTATTGGCGGCCTTTGCAGCAAGTTTCCGGGCTGGATTCTGCCGTGGCATCATCATAACAGCCACTGCACCGGCTGCAGCGCTCAAACCTGCGGTAATGGCAATTCCCTTCATGTTCATGGCTTTCACTCCCTTCGGTTATAGTATTTCCGGAAGAAAAATTTTAAATCAGGAAGGTTTTTGTCTTTCCACCTGGGAAAATCTGTGCTATAATGACAAAAAATGTCGGGAGTGATCGCCATGTCCGTGGATACCCTGCAGGAAAAAATCCGAAAATCCAAAAATCCCACCATGCTGGAGCTGTGCATTTCGAAAGAGGATGTGCCGCCGCAGATTATGAGTGAAGAGGGGAGTGTCTCCGCTGCCGTTGCCCGTTACAGCCGCGAGTTGCTTTCCGGTCTGAAGGATACGGTGTCCGCTGTCCGCATTAGCTTTACCGCCTTTGCTGTTCTGGGCGCCGAGGGCATGGCCGCTCTGGTGGATACCCTGGGGTATGCCAAAAAGCTTGGTTATTATGTGGCGCTGGAAGCTCCGGAACTGCTTTCACCCAAGGCAGCTTCCCTGGCGGCAGATAATCTGTTCTCCTGGCCCTGCGATGGCCTGATCATCTCCGGTTATGCAGGCAGTGATGTGATCAAGCCCTTTTTAAATTACAGTAAGGAGCAGAAGAAGGACCTGTTTGTGGTTGCCCGTACTGCTAATAAATCCGCTCCGGAATTGCAGGATCTGCTCTCCGGCGGCCGTCTTGTCCATGCAGCCGCTGCGGATCATGTAAATCGTTACGGCGCGGATACTGCCGGTAAATTCGGCTATACCCGGGTGGGCATTGTGGCCGGCGCCAGCGCTGCCCAGAGCCTGAAGGAGCTGCGTGCCAAGTATCCCAAGCTGTTTATCCTGGTGGATGGCGCTGACTATCCCAACGCCAATGCCAAGAACTGCGCCAACGCCTTTGATAAATTCGGCCATGGTGCCGCATGCTGTGTCGGCAGCGCCATCTGCAATGCCTGGCAGCAGGCAGAAGAGGGGATTGCCCCCATCGAAGCTGCCGTTGCTGCTGCCGAGCGGATGAAGAAGAATTTTAACCGCTATCTGACTATTTTGTAAGAGGTGAGATTATGCTGATTATCTATGGCAACGATTTGTGTCCCGACTGCATCCAGTGTAAGGCCGATCTGGATAAGGCCGGTGTTGCGTATGAATACCGACATATCGGCGAAAACCTGCTCTTTTTCAAGGCGTTTCTGGCGATCAGGGATAAGGAACCCATCTTCGAACCCGTGAAGGCCGAAGGCCGAATCGGCATTCCCTGCCTGGTGGAAGAGGACGGCACCGTCAATTTAAGTTGGGAGAAGTTTCTGTAATGTAAATGCCGGGTCGTAAGACCCGGCTTTTTTAGTAGGAAGGCATATTTTTGCGGCTGCGGTTTGTGGTGGTTGCGTCAGTGGGGGAAGTATCGTCGGTGACGTCGGTCATCATGTCATCCATCGCCCCTTCCAGGGTGCCGGTTGTGTCTGTAGGCATCTGGGTGGGTGCTTCGGTGGTTGCAGCGGTGGTGGGCATGGTTGTAGGCACGGTGGTTGCGTGAGTGGAAGGAGCCGAGGACTCACCGTTGGTTGGAAGGACGGGTACCTTTTCATCGGTGTTCATACAGCCGCAGCCAACCAGCATGGCGGCGCCAAGGGACAGCGCCAGTGCGAAAATTGCAAACTTTTTCATAGGAAACCTCCTGCATTTCTTTGTGCGAAGTTAGTATTTCCCTGATAAATCGGGCTTAAACTGGAAAACTCTGGAATGATTAGTTAGCTTCGGGTAACTGAAAAGTTGGAGAAATAAATAATATTTGTTGATTTTTGCCATTTTCTGTGTATAATAGATTCTGTAATATTAATAAAGGAGAGTTATCTGCTATGAAGAAGCTCACTGTCAATAAATCCGCCGAATGTATGGCCTGCCTGCAGTGCGTCCAGGCCTGCTCCGAGGCTTTCTACAAGGAGTTTGATCCCGATCTGTCCTGCATCCAGATCGTTGCCAAGGGCAACGGCGCTAAGCCCATGGTCTGCATCCAGTGTGGCAAGTGCATGAAGGCCTGCGAGCACGGTGCTATCACTCAGAATCCCAAGACCGGTGTGTATATGATCAACAAGAAGCTGTGTGTCGGCTGCGGCAAGTGCAAGGAGGCCTGTCCCTTCCATGTCATGCCCCAGAAGGAAGGCGGCAACGTCACCAAGTGCATCGCCTGCGGCATCTGTGTCAAGGCCTGCCCCATGGAGATCCTGGAGATCGTGGAGAAGTAATTTCTTACATAAAAAGTGCGGAGCTTATGCTCCGCACTTTTTTGTTGCTTTAACAAGCCGGTAGATTCCGTAACCTATGAGATACCCCAGGGAATTGAGAATCAGGTCATCAATATCGCTGACACGGTCGAAAAACGGCAGCTGCAGGATTTCGATAAAAAGGGAAACACCCACACCGGCTCCGATGGCTTTCACCGGCGTATTCAGCTGTCGAAAAACACTGGGCCACACAATGCCCAGGGGGATAAACATGGCAGCGTTGCCGATGAAATTGATCAGAGCCTCCCGGCGAATCTCATAATCAAAGAGATATTTAATGGGAATGAGATTCAGCCGGACAGGAAACACCCTTGCGGCATCAAAGATCAGTGGCTGGATTCTACCGTTAACCTTGGAAAAGGGGAAGAAAGTAAACCGGGCTACCACCACGATGCAGATGTAAACCAGCAGTAGTTCCAGCTCCCGTCTGAGGGCAAAGCCGTACTTTTTGCAATTCAGAAACCGGATGAGTATCCACAGCACGGTAATGAAAGCGATCAAAGCGGTGTAAGAAATCTTAAACATAGATTACCCCCGAATCAGTTTCTCACGGAATTGCTTTAATTCCACCACCTGACCGGTACACCTGGACTGCTCCAGGGCGCAGGCAATCAGATGGCTTTCCACAGATGCGGAAATGGCGCTCTTGGTCACACCATCGGCGCAGAGGGAAGCGGTGAAGTCCTCCATTATGCCGGTGTCGCCGCCGCCATGACCGCTGGAATTGGTGCGGACGTTGATGATCCGTTCCTCAAATGTGTCACCGGGGGAGGAAACGTGCTTGCGCACCAGGATCTGCCGTTGACCGTCGTCAGCGATGATCTCGCCGTCTTCGCACATGATGTGGATATTCCGGTGGCAGGGGCTGGTCTGTGCCGTCAGAGAGAAAGTGGCAGTGACATCGTTGTCAAATTCCAGGATCATGCTCATATGGTCACAGACGTTGTTATCACAGCGATACACGCAGCGGCCGTAAGGGCCGGTCTTCAGTGCTGTGTCCAGGGCTTCCTCTGTCTGTTCCAGGCAGACCACATCCGTGGGCCAGCTGCCGAGGGTGGGAAGATAGCATTTCTTTGCCTCAAACCGGCAGGTTTCCGCCACGGGGCAGGTGACACAGCGGTCGGTGGAACCGACAGGGGCGTTTGCTTCCTTGAAATAGGATAATCCGCCGAAGGCAGCTACCTTTGTGCAGTGACCGCCGATGAGCCAGAGAAGAATATCCAGGTCATGGCAGCTTTTTTGCAGGATAATAGGGGAGGAGAGGGCATCATTTCGCCAGTTGCCCCGGACGAAGGAATGGGCCATATGGAAATTACCGATATTTTCGGAATGTTTGATGGCAACGACTTGTCCCACCTCGCCGCTGTCGATAATTCCCTTCAGCGTGCCAAAGAAATTGGTGTAGCGCAGTACATGGCAGACTGTGATTTTCTTGCCAAGGGCATTGGCCTTGGCTTCGATCTCCATGCACTCCTTAGGATCGGGAGAGATGGGCTTTTCCAGAAGAATGTCATAGCCGCAGTCCAGAGCCTGCATAACGTGGCCGTAGTGATCCCGGTCCATGGTGGCGATGATGGCTGCATCGGCGATCTTTCCCAGCGCGAACAGCTCGTCAGCGTTGGTAAATAGACGATCATTCCGCACGTTCCAGTTCCGGCCTGCTTCTGCCAGACGATCGGGGCGAAGTTCTGCAATCGCAGCAATTTCAATGCCGTTCCCGTGGGCCCAGTCGCCGTAGACAGTGCCGCGGTTACCAACACCGATGATGATATACTTCATAGGAAATCCCTCCGTTTTTCTTTCAGTATAGCATAGCTTTTGTCCGGAATTCAATGGGAAATGAAAATCTCTGTTGCAAAAGAGTGTAAAATAGGCTATACTGTATGCTGATAAATTAGGATGCTATTTCTATTTGGAGGAAAACCCTTGAAAACATCGGATTTTTACTACGATCTTCCGGAGGAGCTGATTGCCCAGACCCCTCTGGAAAAGCGGGATACCTCCCGGCTGCTGGCTCTGGATCGGGTCACCGGTGAGATCTCCCACAAGCATTTTTATGATATTATTGATTATCTGAACCCCGGCGATTGTCTGGTGATGAATGATTCCCGTGTCCTGCCCGCCCGGCTGCTGGGCCACCGGCCTACCGGCGGCGCAGTGGAAGTGCTGCTGCTGCGGGATCTGGGCGATAAGAAGTGGGAATGTCTTTGCAAGCCCGGCCGGAAGATGCAGGTTGGCAATGAGGTGATCTTCGGTGACGGTGAGCTGACTGCTACCGTTATTGAGGTGCAGGAAACCGGCAACCGGGTAATTGAGTTCCATTACGAAGGCATTTTCCTGGAGGTTCTGGAGCGGTTGGGCAAGATGCCCCTGCCTCCTTATATCAAGGCGGAACTGCAGGATCAGGAGCGGTATCAGACGGTGTATTCCAAGGCTGTCGGTTCTGCCGCTGCCCCCACTGCCGGTCTGCACTGGACCAATGAGCTGCTTGACAAGGCCAGAGCCAAGGGTGTGAAGACCGCTTTTGTGACGCTGCACGTGGGTCTGGGTACCTTCCGCCCCGTGAAGGTGGAGGATGTGACCAACCACCATATGCACTCCGAGCTGTGCATGATCTCCCGGGAAACTGCCGATATTCTGAATCAGACCAGATCAGAAGGTGGTCGGATTATCTGCGTTGGCACCACCTCCTGCCGGACGCTGGAAAGCCTGGTCAACGAGGATGGCACTTTCGAAGCCAAATCCAAGTGGACGGAGATTTTCATATATCCCGGCTATACCTTTAAGGCCATGCAGGGCCTGATCACCAATTTCCACCTGCCGGAAAGCACTCTGGTGATGCTGGTTTCCGCCTTTGCAGGACGGGAGAACGTGCTGCATGCTTACGAGGAAGCTGTGAAGGAGCGGTACCGTTTCTTCTCCTTCGGTGATGCCATGTGTATTCTTTAAGAATGAGGTATTTCAATGTTTGAACTGAAAAAAACCGAGGGCAAGGCCCGGCGGGGTGAATTTACCTGCGCCCATGGCTCGGTCCAGACCCCTGTATTTATGAACGTCGGCACCCAGGGTGCCATTAAGGGCGCCCTCAGCGCCGAAGATCTGAAAAACATCGGCTGCCAGGTGGAGCTTTCCAATACCTACCACCTGCATCTGCGCCCTACCGATAAGATTGTCCGGGAAATGGGCGGCCTGCACAAGTTCATGACCTGGGACGGTCCTATCCTGACGGACTCCGGCGGATTCCAGGTGTTCAGCCTTTCCGGTCTGCGGAAGATCAGGGAGGAGGGCGTGTATTTCTCCTCCCATATTGACGGACGCAAGATCTTCATGGGCCCCGAGGAGAGTATGCAGATCCAGTCCAACTTAGGCTCCGACATCTGCATGGCATTTGATGAGTGCATCGAGAATCCCGCGCCCCGGAAGTATGTGCTGGACTCTGTCGCCCGTACCACCCGTTGGCTGGAGCGCTGCAAGGCGGAAAATGCCAGATTGAATGCACTGCCTGATACGGTCAACCCCCAGCAGATGCTCTGGGGCATCAACCAGGGCGGCACCTATGCCGACATTCGCATCGACCACATGAAGGCCATTCGGGATCTGGATCTGCCTGGCTACGCTATCGGCGGTCTGGCAGTGGGTGAGACCGCCGAGGAGATGTACGACATCATCGAGGCTGTGGAACCCTACATGCCCGAAGAGAAGACCCGTTATCTGATGGGCGTCGGTACTCCCACCAACATTATTGAAGCAGTTGCCCGTGGTGTTGATTTCTTCGATTGTGTCATGCCCGCCCGGAATGCCCGCCACGCAAGGCTCTTCACCTGGGAGGGCGCCATCAACCTGAAAAATGCCAAGTATATGACCGATTCCCGGCCCATCGATGAGCACTGCGACTGCCCCGTCTGCCGCCGTTACACCCGGGCTTACATCCGCCATCTGTTCGTGGCAGAGGAAATGCTGGCCCAGCGCCTTGCAGTTATGCACAATCTGTACTTCTACAACAAGCTGATGGAGCGCATCCGGGAGGCTCTGGATGAGGGCCGGTTCGAGGCGTTCCGTGCAGAATATTCTGCAAAATTAGCCAGAAGAATCTGATTTCGCTCTTGCAATTTATGCAAAGGGTGGTATAATAAACAAGATTATCAAACACGAAGGAGTTTTCCCAATGCTGAATTTTCTGACTGCAACTGCTACCCCTGATGCCGGCGCAAGCATGATGAGCCTGCTGCTGACCATGGTCCCCATGTTCCTGATTATGTACTTCCTGCTGATCCGTCCCGAGAACAAGCGGAAGAAGGAAGCCGAGACCATGCAGTCCTCTGTGAAGAAGGGCGATAAGATCACCACCATCGGCGGCATTGTCGGCGTTGTTGTGGACGTTAAGGAAGATAAGATTGTCTTCGAGACCGGCGCTGACCAGGTTCGCCTGGAGGTCGCTAAGTGGGCTATCTCTGCCAACGAGACCGCTGCTGCCGCTGCCAAGGAGCAGGCCAAGAAGGATGCTGAGGCAAAGGCCAAGGCTAAGGCTGCCAAGAAGGCTGAGAAGTAAGTTCATACAAAAAGGGCTTCGGTTCAACCGAAGCCCTTTTCTTTATGTCTCATAGTCCAGAATTTCTTTTGCGATATAAATGGGTCGATCCTTGGTCTGCTCAAAGGTGCGGCCCACATATTCGCCGATGATTCCGATACAGAACAGTTGGCAGGCACCCAGCAGCAATATCAGTACGATGATGCTGGCGTAGCCCGGAACATCAATGCCCCAGAAGAGCTTCTCCGCAAGTACAAACAGAAGATAGATCACGGCTGCCACACCGGTGATGCAGCCAAGAATCACAGACAGCCGCAGGGGAGCGGTGGAATAGCCGATGATACCCTCCACGGCGTAATTGAACAGCGACCAGAAATTCCATTTGGTGGTGCCGTGCTGACGCTCACATGCGGTGTAGGGAATGAACTTGGTCTCGTAGCCCACCCAGGCGAAGATGCCTTTGGAAAATCGATGGTATTCGCCCAGTTTCAGGATGCTCTCGCCTACGGAGCGGCGGAAGGTGCGGAAATCGCTGGCATCCGGCTGAAGCTGCACCTTGGACAGTTTATTGATCAGGGAATAGAAGCTGCGCTTGAAGAAGGAAAGTACTTTGCTTTCGCTGCGGCGATCCTGGTAGGCCGCCACCACATCATATTGCGGCTCGAGGTCAAGCACCTGAACCATAAACCGAACCAGCTCCGGACGCTGCTGCAGGTCGGCATCGATGAGAGAAATATATTCGCCGGAGGCATGCTGCAATCCTGCGTAAAGACCCGCTTCCTTGCCGAAATTTCTGGAGAAGGAGATCACCTTCACGGGGCATTCCTGCTTGGCGTGGAGCTTTCTTAAATTGTGGAGGGTGGCGTCTTTGCTGCCGTCATCCACAAAGATAATTTCATAGTCGTAGCCGCAGCCATCGAAGGCGGCGATTACGGCTTCCTGAAATTCGGCCACGTTTTCCGCTTCGTTGTAGCAGGGAACGATCAGGGATAATTTCATGGTATCAACTCGCTGTATTAGAATTTGTAATCTATTATAGGAATTTTATCCGTTTTCGTCAAGGCAAACCCATAATGAATATTTTTTCTGTAAGAATCAATATTCTCCGAAAAATTGGTTGACATTGCATAAAAATTGTGATAATTTATTGGCATAAATGCCGTGATGGGGAGTTTTTGCTTGACATTTCCATTCAGAGAGTACCCGGTTGGTGCGAGGGTACATGGAAAAAAGCAGATTGTCGCCCCGGAGCTCACTTTCTGAAATTCAAGTAGGGGAGTGCGGGTAAGCCCGTTACAGCGTTTGAGTGCCGGCCCGGCCGGAATTCAGGTGGTACCGCGGATTTTATTCGCCCTGAAGTCGATGGACTTCGGGGCGTTTTCTATTTCCGTCCTGAAGATCAAAACTCAAACAAAAGGAGTAAATCAAAATGGCAAGAGAATTACCCAAGGTGTATGAGCCTCAGCAGGTTGAGGAACGCATCTACAAAATGTGGGAGCAGGGCGGCTTCTTCAAGCCCCAGGGCAAGGCTGACGCCAAGCCTTTCACCATCGTGATGCCCCCTCCCAACGTTACCGGTCAGCTGCACATGGGCCACGCAATGGACGCAACCCTGCAGGATACCCTGATCCGCTTCAAGCGTATGCAGGGCTACGATGCTCTGTGGGTCCCCGGTGTTGACCATGCCGGTATCGCCACCCAGATCAAGGTGGAAGAGGAGCTGCGTACCAAGGAAGGCCTGAGCCGCTATGACCTGGGC
>RHMF01001212.1_pt1 | contig 11761 bp, 6 predicted proteins | sample 5365151 | NCBI WGS metagenome assembly RHMF01 (sample SAMN10266501, study PRJNA497801) | feces metagenome | isolation source: feces | host: Bos taurus | place: China: Prairie of Fairy Mountain | collected 2017-08-14 | reverse complement strand
AGTGCTCCCTTAATAATCTCCTCCACCGCAAGCGGTCCCCCTCCTCTTACTAAAGCAAGAGGAGGACTATATTCTTGCAACAACTAAGAAAAGTGCTCCTCTTGGTTGTGTTCAAGAGGAGTTCCCTGAAAGGGTGAGGAGATAAAGATAATTGCAAGCATCATCAAATCTCCTCCACCGCAGGCGGTCACCCTCCTCTTACCAAAGCAAGAGGAGGACTATATTCTTGCAACAACTAAAAAAAAGTGCTCCTCTTGGTTGGGTTCAAGAGGAGCTCCCTGAAAGGGTGAGGAGATAAAGATAAAAGATTTAATCTTCCGAAATTCCTAAATTCTGTTTGATTGCATCAAGAACTCCGTTTATATCATTCCAAACCTCACAATTCTCAAAACGGATAACCTTGATACCTTTAGAATTCAGGAATAATGTCCTGTCGTAATCATAGGTGTCTCCTGCTATTGTAAAATGCTCATTACCATCCAACTCTACGCATAAGCGAGCCTTCGGACAATAAAAATCAATAATATAGTCACCCACAGAATACTGTCTGCGCCACTGGGTGCCACCAAGTCCGCCTGCGCGCAATTGCTCCCATAATGCCGACTCTGCCGGAGTTGGGTTATTACGCAGTTCTCTCCTTAATGCTTTGAGTGCAGGTTTATTGCAGATTCCTTTATTTTGCATAAATTGTCTTTTGCACAAAAATAGCATGTGTCAGCCTTGATGTCAAGTGTATAATGAAGAAAGTTATACAGAATATCTGTTTTTGTTCATTATTATTAATCTCCTCAGTCACTATGTGACAGCTCCTCTTATTACATTAAGAGGAGCACTAAATTCTTCTTACAACCAACAAAAAGTGCTCCTCTTGGTTGAGTTCAAGAGGAGCACTTTTATCAATTCGGCTATTTTTTACTTTCCTTTATTCACCATAGCATCAATTGCTGCAACGGCTGTCACGTTCAGGATTTCCTGCACGGAGCTCTCGAAGTCGATGAAGTGGATTGGCTTGTTCAAGCCCATCTGGATGGGGCCGATTATCTCCACGTCGGGACTGAGGGCCTGCAGCATCTTGTATGATGATGTGGCTGAGTTGAGGTTGGGGAACACGAGGGTGTTGACCTCTTTGCCCTTGAGCTTGGTGAAGGGGTACTTCTTGTCGCGTACCTCGCTGTTCATGGCCACGTTCACCTGTATCTCGCCGTCGATGTTCCAGTCGGGGTACTGTTCGTGGAGGTAGGCAATGGCCTTGCGAACGCGCTCGGCACTACCGCCCTGGTCGCTGCCGAAGTTCGAGTAAGATGTCATTGCAATGACCGGCTCACGGTTGAAGAAGCGCACAGACTTCTCGGCCAGACGGGCTATATCAATGAGTGTACCGAGCTCTGGAGCACGGTTGATGAGGGTGTCGGCGACAAAATATGTTCCTTTCTTTGAGTTGAGGATGTGCATTGTAGCAAAGGTGCTGAAGCCCTCCTGCATGCCGATAACCTCCTTGGCAACCTTGATGGTATTTGAATATTTTGTATACAATCCTGTTATGAATGCGTCGGCATCGCCTGTCTCAACCATCATCATACCGAAGTAGTTGCGCTCGAACATCTTGTCGTTGGCCTCCTCAAAGGTGTAGCCCTCGCGCTGACGCTTGCCGGCAAGGATGTTGGCATAGCGCTCGCGGCGCTCGCGCTCGCTGGGGTGACGCAGGTTCACCACCTCAATGCCCTCAAGATTCAGGCCATTCTCGGCTGCAACCTTGGCAATAATCTCGTCGTTACCCAAGAGTACAGGCTGACAAATACCCTCTTCCTTGGCCTGGACTGCGGCCTTCATCATTGAAGGGTGTGCACCCTCGGCAAATACCACGCGCTGTGTCTCGGTGCGCGCCATGTCATATATCTGCTGTGTGAGCTTTGAGCTGCGGCCCATGAACTCGAGCAAGTGCTCCTTGTAGTCTTCCCAGTCGGTGATTGTCTTGCGCGCCACTCCACTGGCAATGGCAGCCTTGGCTACAGCGGTAGAGACCTCTACGAGCAAGCGCGGGTCAACGGGCTTTGGAATGAAATAGTCACGACCGAACGAGAGATTACCCACCTTATACACCTTGTTCACAACCTCGGGGACGGGCTGCTTGGCAAGGTCGGCAATGGCGTGCACTGCTGCGAGCTTCATCTCCTCGTTTATGGCTGTTGCAGCCACGTCGAGCGCTCCACGGAAGATATAAGGGAAGCCGATGACATTGTTTATCTGGTTGGGATAGTCACTGCGACCGGTGCTAATGAGCACATCGGGGCGGCTCTCCATTGCATCCTCGTATGTAATCTCGGGCTCGGGGTTGGCAAGGGCAAAGACAATAGGGTCCTTGGCCATTGAACGTACCATATCCTTTGTGAGTACATTACCCTTTGAGAGACCCAGGAACACATCGGCATCCACTATTGCCTCCTTGAGGGTGTGGATATCGGTACGTGTTGTGGCGAACTCGAGTTTCTCGGGGGTAAGGTTAGTGCGCTCGGTGCTGATGACACCGCGGCTGTCGAGCATCACAATATTCTCTTTCTTTACTCCCAGGGCTGTGTATAGCTTGGTACATGAGATTGCCGCGGCACCGGCACCGTTCACAACAACCTTTACATCGGATATATTCTTGCCGTTTACCTCAAGGGCATTCAGAAGGCCTGCTGCAGAGATGATAGCCGTTCCATGCTGGTCATCGTGCATCACAGGGATGTCGAGTTCCTCCTTCAGACGGCGCTCTATCTCGAAACACTCGGGAGCCTTGATATCCTCAAGATTGATACCTCCGAATGTGGGTGCAATGGCCTTAACGGCCTCTATGAACTTCTCGGGGTTCTCCTCGTCGACCTCGATATCGAACACGTCGATGCCGGCATAAATCTTGAACAGGAGGCCTTTGCCCTCCATGACAGGCTTACCGGCTACGGCGCCGATATTTCCAAGTCCCAGGACTGCTGTACCGTTTGAGATAACCGCTACAAGGTTACCCTTGTCGGTATACTTATAGGCATTCTGCGGATCGCTCTGTATCTCGAGACAGGGCTCGGCTACACCGGGAGAGTATGCCAATGAAAGGTCGGTCTGTGTGAAATATGGTTTTGTGGGAACAACCTCGATTTTACCGGGGCGCTTCCCTGCGTGATAATTCAACGCATCTTCTTTTGTAATCTTTGCCATTGTTGTGATATTTTGATATTGCAACACCGGGTTGCATGAAAAAAGATTCTATTCTGTAATATTCTCTGTGAAACTGTCACCGGCCTCGCCCACTCCAAAGAGGGCAAAGTCATAGCGGACAGGGTCTTCGGGCGAGAGCTCGCGCAGACGTGCAGTGAGTTCCTCGACAGTGCGTCTGTCGTTCTGTTTACGGCTGACGAGCCCGAGGGCACGCGCCGTACGCGCCACGTGTACGTCAATAGGAATCATGAGCTGCGACGGGTGGACGCTGTCCCAAATGCCGAGGTCGACAATGCCGTCCTTGCGGCAGAGCCAACGCAACATCATGTGCATGCGCTTGCAGGCCGATGCCGGCTTACCTTTTGAAGGGACAGGATTGCTGATGTGGCGGGTAGAGAGACCGCCGTTGACTGCCGCGAACTCGCTACGCAGACGCTCGATGCCGTCCCATGTGGAACAGCCAGTAAAGAGAGGCTCCATGGAACCGTACTTCTGGAATACACTCCTGAGACCACGGCATATATACTTGAAGTCGGCCGCAAAGAATGTACGGTGGATGTTGAGACGGTCGTCGAGACTCTCCCACTCTCCACTCATCACATACTCATAGGGGCGCGACTGCATTATGTCGCAGAACATCTTGTTCCCCGAGCGCAGAATCATCTTGCGGTTACCCCACGCGATTATGGAAGCCAGCAAAGCGACAATCTCAATGTCCTCCTTGCGGCTGAACGAGTGCGGGAAACTGATCGGGTCATCGGCAATGAACTCGGGACGGTTGTACTGCAACGCCTTCTCGTCGAGCAAAGCCTTTAGCCGTTCCATAAATCAAAGGAATGTTATTGCCTGCTGAAGGTCGCTGTATGTATCGTCGCATGCAGGAACAAGAGGCAGGCGAAGGTTATTCTCCAACATACCCAATATTTCCATAAGGGCCTTGATGCCGCTCGGGTTGCCGTCGACAAAGATGAGCTGGAAGAGTTCGTTGAGCCTTACGTGGATGTTACGTGCATCGCCGACACGGCCTTCCTGCATAGCTGTAACGAGCTTTGTCATCTGCTTGGGGAAAGCGTTGCCGAACACGGAAATGACACCGACTCCACCGGCCTCCATGATATCGACAGTGAGACCGTCGTCACCAGAGAACACATCGAAATGGACGGGCTTTGTGGCAATGAGCTCCTTTACCTGTGCGAGGTTGCCCGATGCAGCCTTATAGCCTACGATGTTGGGGCACTCGTTTGCCACACGTACAACTGTAGAGGGGAGGATATTCACTCCTGTACGTCCCGGTACATTGTACATGTAGATTGGGAGCTCCGTTGCCTGAGCGATAGCCTTGTAGTGCTGATAGATGCCCTCCTGAGTGGGCTTGTTGTAGTAAGGAGCAACAGAAAGGATTGCATCGACGCCTGTGAGGTCCTCGTTTCGGAGCTCATCGGCTACGGCACGGGTGCAGTTGCCACCGATACCCAGCATGATGGGCATGCGGCCATCGACCTGTTTTATGATGCGCTTTCGTATCTCACGTTTTTCCTCAATTGTCAACGTAGGAGTCTCGGCTGTAGTACCCTGGACGCAGAGGAAAGATGTGCCGCAGTCAATGTGCATCTGCACGAGCTTCTCCAATGTAGGATAGTCTACTTCACCGGTTTTTGTGAATGGCGTAACAAGTGCAACGCCCATACCTGTAAGTCTTTTTCGCATCATAAATTGTATAGTTTTTTATTTCGGAGTGCAAAATTACATCATTTTTCCTTAAATCAGGGTAAAATCACGATATAATTATTATTAATATTAACAAATTATTGCACTCGGAGCGCCAACCGCTACAAAAATGATACAAAACAGGCAAAAACAACAACCCGGGGAATTACTGCAACATCGCAAGAAACTCATCCTCGCTGACAAGGCGCACACCGAGTTTTTGAGCTTTCTCGAGCTTGCTGGGACCCATATTGTCACCGGCAAGGATGAAGGATGTAGACTTGCTGACACTGCCCACATTCTTTCCGCCGTTGCTCTCAATCATATCCTTGTACTCGTCGCGGGAGTGATGCACAAAGACACCGCTGATGACGATGCTCTGCCCTTTGAGGATTTCAGTGCGTGCCTGCATGGTCTCTTCCTCAAGCTCAAACTTTAGACCGGCCTCTTTGAGACGCGCGACAAGTGTGCGGTTGGCCTCTTTGGCAAAGAAGCTGATGACACTTGCAGCTATGCGCTCTCCGATTTCCTCAACGGCAGTCAGCTGTTCGAGGCTTGCTGACATGAGGGCGTCGATATTCCCGAATGCACGGGCAAGACGTTTGGCCACCGTTGCGCCCACAAAGCGTATTCCCAAAGCGAACAGCACCCTTTCAAAAGGAACGGCACGCGACGTCTGGGCTGCAGCTACGACATTCTCGGCCGACTTTGCTCCCATACGGGGCAGGAACATGAGGTCCTCGGGGCAAAGGGTGTATATATCGGCAATATCCTTGATAAGGCCATAGTTGAAGAGCATCTCCACTGTCTCGGGACCAATGGAGTCGATGTTCATGGCATCGCGCGATACAAAGTGCTCGATCTTGCCCTTTATCTGCGGCGGACAGGCTGTATCATTGGGACAATAGTGGGCAGCCTCGCCTTCCACGCGCACAAGAGGAGTTCCGCACTCGGGACATTTCTCTATGAAAGAGACCTTTTGCCCGAGCATGAAACGGGCATCCACATCAACTCCTGTTATCTTCGGGATAATCTCACCACCCTTCTCAACATATACCATATCACCTATGTGAAGGTCTAGTTTCCCGATAATATCGGCATTGTGCAGCGATGCGCGCTTTACAACGGTACCCGACAGCTGTACCGGGTCGAGGTTGGCGACAGGGGTAACGACACCTGTGCGACCCACCTGATATGTAACCTCGTTGAGGCGGGTCAGGGCACGCTCGGCCTGGAACTTGTATGCTATGGCCCATCGTGGAGACTTCGCCGTGTAACCGAGGTTCTTCTGCTGACGCAAAGAATTGACTTTCAGAACTATTCCGTCGGTTGCGAACGGTAGGTTCTTGCGCTCGGAGTCCATGCGGTCGATAAAGGCGAATACCTCATCAAGGGTTGCACATTTGCGGGTTGTATCGGATATTTTGAAGCCCCACTCTGCCGCCGCCTGCAAGTTCTCGTAATGCCCCTCGGCCGGCAGTTGCTCGCCCAGCATGAAATAGAGGTAAGCATCGAGCTTGCGCTTTGCCACAACGGATGAGTCCTGAAGTTTGAGAGTTCCTGACGCTGCGTTGCGCGGATTGGCAAAGAGAGGCTCGCCGTTGCGTGAACGCTCCTCGTTGAGGGCATCAAACACATTCCACGGCATAAGTACCTCACCGCGGATTTCAAACTCACGTGGCCACCCCTCACCCGAGAGGACAAGCGGCACAGTACGTATGGTCTTGACATTGGCTGTGACATCATCGCCTTTCTCGCCGTCACCGCGTGTGACGGCACGCACGAGCTTGCCCTCCTCATAGGTAAGCGAAATGGATGTTCCGTCGAACTTGAGTTCACAACATATCTCGAAATCCTCATTGAGACTCTTTTTCACACGGTCATAGAAGTCGGCCACCTCACTCTTGGAATATGTGTTGCCCAGTGAGAGCATGGGATACTTGTGCTGTACCTGCCTGAACTCCTTTGTTATGTCGCTGCCCACACGGAGCGTGGGAGATGTTGCATCGTACATCTCGGGATGCGCCTCTTCAAGCTGTTGCAACTCCTTGAGCAGCATATCGAATTCATAGTCACTTATTGTGGGGGAATTGAGTACGTAGTAACGACGGTTATGTTCGTGAAGCTCGCGACGGAGCTCGAGGATGCGTTCCTGTGGGGTCATTTGATTCATCTTTTATTTCTTTCGCGAAGATACGATTTAAAAACAGAACAACAAACGGGTGAAGATTTTTCTTTTCTTCACCCGTCTGTATCATCACTGTTGCGGCCGGAGGGTATCTTTCTGCACCTGGGCAACAACATCAGCACCATCCGGATTAGCCTCATCAACGGCAAAAGCCTCTACGTCAGCCGTTTCAGGCAATTCGCCAGGCACCGCTGTACCACCTTGCGGTTCATCCTGCAGATGCAGTGAAGAGGCAGCATTTACCTGGGCCACAAGCTCTGGTGACACCCCTTCCATTGCCCCACCCTGTGCGGCTTGCTCCTCGTTGCGTTTCAATGCCTCCAGAATTTTCGTTGCAAAAGGATAGGAACTGTTCTCAAGCATTGTCTTTACATCTATTGCGTTGGCACGGAAAAGCTCCATAAGGAAGTCATTTGCAATAAGCTGGTAAGCAGGAGTATTGTACCCTTCAGAGATTGTAAGGTCGAACTCGCTGTTCTGTACCTTATCTGGGTTGTACCACTTGGCCTCATCACTATACTGCGTTCCTGCCATCTCGATGTACTGCACCTGGGAGTAGAACTGCTGTATTGTCTTCATCACCTTTGTGTCGCGGCGGCGACGGAAGGTGCGGAAACCGTCGAAGAGACCCTTGAGGTTCAGCGACGAGTTCTGCGTCTGCTGTGCATAGAGCGAGGCAGGAGTGCCGGCCTTGGGAGCCTGACCCTGCATTGCGGAATTGACACCGGAAATCTCGTTTATGAGCCTGAGCTGCAGGTTAAGCAACTCAAAATCTCCGGCAACAGCCGCCCCGCTGTTGTATTGCCGCACCACTCCGTCAATACTCTGCCCGGGTTTGAGTTTCACGAACAGCACTCCATTATAACGGACATACTCGTCAATGACCTCCTCGCGCGACATACTCTCGAATGCATCGTCATCGACTACAAGGACTCCCTTGGAAGAGGTGCCACGGATAAAATCAATGAGCGTAGCCGTGCGGTTTATGGCGCGTTGCTGGTCAATGAACTGCTCCACAAAATTGCCGAGCTTACCCTGAATCAGCGGATAGAGGTGAAGCACATAGTTGTGTTCCCCGTGCCAATAAGGGCTACGTCCCTCCTGGAGCACATCACCATAGGGAGTCATATAACGGTAGTACCAGTAGCGTTCTGTAGCGAAGTTATATTCAATAAGCAGCAGGTCCTCATCGTCACCGCCCTTACTCCTATGCTCTCTGTAGCGACGGTTATTCTCGGCATCGAGCATCCGGCGACTCTCTTCGGTAAAAGGAAGATAACCCCAGGTTCCACGTTCGGGATCGTTCCACTGATAGGCATCGCGCGACTCAAGCTTCCAACCGAGGATGACACGACAAAGATTGCTGCGTGAGGGCGAGTAGAACGAGAGGTTACGGGCCTCATCGCCCTGCATTGCCCGGCTACCCGAGAGTACCGAGTGTGACGCATTGCCATAGATATCCTTAATCGCCTGTTTCTTTTGCGGCGTAGTACCGAAATGAGCCAGGACATCATCGAGAGGCAAGTCGAAAAGTTCACCTATGCAGGTGAGGTCCCACATACGCACATCTTCAAGATTGGTATTGAAGAAGAGACGGGAAGGACTGACGGGATATACCCACACGTCGCGCCGCTCCTTTGAAGGATTGACGCCATACTCTATCCTCTGTGCCGTCATGCCGCCGTTGAGTAACATACGCATACTGTCGGAATCGAGCTCCTCCATCTCGTTTATGTCGTGTACATACTCTATTGCCACAGACATCATTTCCCCCACCTTGCTCTCGCTCTGATCGCGGACGACGCATACCGGGCGCATAAGGTTCTGCCGTAGCAGACCGTCAATGTTGCTCAGTATGGGAGCAATCATATTGTTTTTGAGAGGTACCTTGCCGTTCTTCTTTATGAGTTCACCCTCAGTAATCTGCGACAGGGTGTCGGGGTCAGTGACAAAGTCGCCCCACTGGTCGCCATAGCTGTACATGAGGCTGCGCCTTAACTTGTGCCGCGCCTCATCAAGAGCATTCCAGCAGGCAGCACACTCCAGGAGGAAGTCTATGGCCTGATTATGCCCTGTTTCCTTTACTGGCTTACGCCTTGCAGAAGTGGCCTTTACTCTTTTATCTATAAATTTGTTCATTGCATTAATTGGATTTTGGGGTCGGAAGAGCAGTCTCTGGCAACCCGTTGTTCATTTCCCTAAAAACTGACGGATGCGTATGAGCGCATCCGTCATGTCCTTTGGATGGATAAGATTTTTCAATAAACTTTCAATTCATCTAAAAAGGGTTATTCCTCAACCATTCCCTTTTATGATGATAGTTCATCCTCACTTTCTGTTCCGGCGACATATATTCGCTTGATATAATGCCCTTGGTATTCCTGAGGTAACGCGGAGTCGAAGGAAGAAGTATGCCTTTATCAATTAAATTCCGCATATTGTCGATTAAGCATCATGGTCGTAGAACTGTTTCTCACCTTTATGAGAAACTTCAAAATCCCCGAACACCTCGCGGCGGTGTTCCTTGCGTGCGGCTTCCTTCATCATGTACTCACAGTGGCGTTGCATGATTTCTGTAAGTTCGGCCTCACTGACACTGCGGTTGTTTCCTGTATAGAGACGCATCCTTATCAACCTATTCTTTATATAGTCCTTCACACGGGTAAATATCGAACGTTCCTTTGGGGTGAGTGAGACCTTTTCGGCAAGATGCGCAAGATACTCCTCAACGATGGTATAACGGCTAGAACCTTTATACTTGTAACCATTTGCCTCAATGCCTCTAAGTACTTCCGGAGAAGCCTTGCGCAGCAGGTTTTCAATAAAATCATTAAGTTTATACCCGAACACGTGGGATAGTCCCTTATGACCGACAGCCTCATGAAGGACCGTTCTCTCAAGCTCTGCCATAGATGCCGTATTGGGAAGATTAACATACACTTTCCCGTTTGAGACATCAATCCAACCCATGGCACGTAAACGGTTGTTATAGTCGGTGACCGCGGTGCTGTTATTGATGTCCGGCAAAGGAATCTCACGTGCATCATTGACGAGATTAATATCCACACCGAGTTTTTCGCCTATTTCCTTGGCACGCTCTCCGTAACGGGCAATATCCTCTTTGGTATTTTTCAGGCCGCGCTTATTCCATAGATACTTGCTATTCTCGTCCTGCTCGACTTTTGTCAACTCGGGCGTTTCCTCACGCGAATTATAAGCGTCATAAAGTTTCTGGTACACCCTCTCTACATTTTCATTATATTCGGAAGCCTCCTTGCCCCTGACATCAGCCATAGAATTAGGCTTAAAATCCCAGTCGGCACCAAACTGTTCAAAAGAGCCCCGAAGCTGTACGTCTGTACCCGATTTCAAAGCATCGACCTCATTTCTCAAGAAAAGTTCATACTCGTTAAGGGCCTCGTCTGCTTTATGATAATCATCCTCTCTCATCACCCTGAGATTACGCTGTAATCCACCTCGGTAGAGTCCATGCCTGTCTTCTAATTCACGACGGACATCATATATCTTGCGCAGCATTCCGGTGGCGTCGTATGACGAACGCTCAAGGATATCGGAGACAATCTCTTCTTCGACATGTGAAAGAGGTGATGACTTGGCCTTTCTGTAGAGTATATCTGACAGCTGTTCGACATCCATCCCGGTTTCTTTCGCATAGATACCGGCCTGACGCAAGAAATTTACAGAGTTCAACCCATCGGTAAGTTCATTCTCAAAAACCGCGATACGTCCGCGTCTGATGTTTACACGCTGTATTCGAGCTTCACTGATCGTTTCATTTTCACCCTTGCAGACCCGCGTACTTATCTTTCGCCCGAGAGGATCCTTAGTAATGAAAACCTTTTTGTCTTTTTTCTTTTCGACGATATCAAAATCAAACGGTACCGGAGGAGTGCTTGAGACCTTGTTCTCGACAATATAAAGCAATTTTGCCTTTGCCGATGCCGACAGATTGCTGTTTGACATCAAGCGCGCATAGGTATCAACAACAGCTTTATAGTCATTCCTTTTTGATGAAGGCATATGCAACAAATTTTCTATACCTTCAAGAAACTTCTCTGCGTTTACATTCACCGCGCGCAACTCTTCTGCCTCAGATGGAGAGAAACGGTATTCGTCCTTTATTTTCCCGTATCTATTGAGTTTGTTCCTTGCGATCGGCCTCCATCTGGCAAGACGCATAGCCAACAGCGTTGCACCGGCGTCGGCATAATCACCCAAAATATCAATTGGGGCTACCTCAACCCCCTCAAGGAGTTTACGGGCCTCAGCACTCGCCGTAAAGACTGCCGATTCAGCACACAACACTCCGGAAGAAGCAAAGACCTTCTTCATATTCTCATAACGTTGCGCCTTCATACGCAACGGGGTGCCCACTACACCAAGTGCTGCACCTGTAAGGAAACCATGTCCGAAAGAACCGAGATTTCTCCCTATTTTACCCCACTCACCTTCGATAATGTTATCGGCGATACTGTGGGCAAGGTCATATCCGCCAAGGGTCAGACCTTGAGCCGTTGAACTCTGCACGATCTTGCTTGCGAGTGTCCTTTTCGCTATCTTGCCCGCCATTTCATTTGCAATTTCCGGAGTCACCTTATTCCCGAACCCGGCTACCATAAGTTTATTCGAGAGTTTCTTCACAAAATGAGGAGC
>RHMF01001211.1_pt1 | contig 11763 bp, 11 predicted proteins | sample 5365151 | NCBI WGS metagenome assembly RHMF01 (sample SAMN10266501, study PRJNA497801) | feces metagenome | isolation source: feces | host: Bos taurus | place: China: Prairie of Fairy Mountain | collected 2017-08-14 | reverse complement strand
TGCAGTACACCCGGTCCATTTTGATTTGTATCTTCAGGCCGTGTTTCGTCTTCAGGATCCTCGTTACAGTATCGTATTTACGCAATTTTTCTCCACAATCCGGGCAATAAACTTCTCCTTCCCTTACCACAGCACGATTTAGTGTAGAAGTTGACAACTCCTACATTTAGTTTTTATACTACTTGTGAAAGGAGTAGTAGCTATGCTGATCACCTGTCCTGAATGCCACTTACAAGTATCGGATAAAGCCTACGCTTGTCCTCACTGTGGTTACCCGATAAACCAGTCCACAAAATCCTCTAAAAGACACAAAAACCCCACCAGGATGCGTCTTCCTAATGGGTTTGGTCAGATATCAGAGATCAAATCCGGTAACCTAAGAAACCGTTTTCGTGCTATGGTGCATGTCGGATTCAGCGAGGAAGGTAAGCCTATCGCAAAAATCCTAAAACCGCAAGGTTATTTCTCGACATACAACGAAGCATATATGGCTCTACTCGAGTACCACAAAGACCCGAGAGCCTTTGGTGATAAGACAACATTAAGGGATGTATACCCTAAATGGAGAGAAGAATACCTTAAAGACCACAAGTCTAAAAGCGCAGCAAGATCCATCAAATTTGGATACGACCACAGCACCAGTATCCTCGATATACCGGTCCAGGAGATTCGTCAGCCGGACCTTCGCAAAGTATTCGAGGATAACGCAAATATCCCCCAAGGCTCTATGACTCAGATCCGCAATTTCCTCAACCAGATACTGGACTACTGCGTCCTTAGAGAGATTATCAGCCGTAATCCAGCAAGAGAATACGTAGGAAAGACTAAATATCTGCAGCCTACACACCACAAAGAGTTCTCAGACGACGAGATGAAGGTACTCTGGTCTCATGAAGGAGAGAATATCTTCATCGACATGGTGCTAGTTGGCTGCTACAGTGGCTGGAGACCGTCCGAATTATGCCTCCTGAAAGTACAAAATATCAGCGAGGAGACGATGACTGGAGGAATGAAAACCGCCTCAGGTAAGGATAGAATCGTGCCTATACACCCTAAAATTTTGCCTCTAATAGAGCGTTATAAGGACGACAGTAACGAATATCTGTTTTGCCGCAAAGGAAGGCCCGTCAGATACGATGTCTATGCCAAAAACTTCGCACTTTTAATGAATGAATATCAGCTATCGAGTGATCACAAGCCACATGACACCAGAGTACGATTTATATCAGCGCTCAAGGAAGAGGAAGTAGACGAATATCTGATAAAGCGACTTGCCGGACATGCTATCCAGGACCTCACCGAGCGTGTATACACCAAGAGAACTCTCAGTCAACTTAAATCAGCGGTCGAAAAAATAAAGTAGCTGTAAATAATGCCTGCAAGGAAACTCACAAAGAGACCCTGCAGGCATTGTATAATTAATGTAGAAGTAGTCTACAATTTACAGCGTTTTATTAAATCTATCCGCTGCTAGCAAACCCTTTAAATAAAGGAAACTCGGCACTTATGACTTCTGCCAATCGCTGCCGAAATTAACACAAACTTAAAGGAAAGTTTATGTTTTATTCCCTGTTCAAAGGGTTTTTCGAAATATAGGGATAGACTTAATGTAGAAACGAACTCATTCTACTTCTTTCGGAAGACGGTCTATTTCACTCATAAGAGTATCTAGGAATCCGTTTCCTTTGAGCTCGTTGTGATAGCATTCATGCATCTCGTGAAGGTCTTTGAGCTCATCGATCGTGATGCTGCCTCTCTGAATATAGGACTTACCAAGGTGTTTGATCCTATCTTTCAATATCAGCCGGTTTGCGGTCTCAAGACTCTTATAACGCTTTGTGTTTGTGATAATAGCGTTCACGATGGCTGTGACAATTGTCGCAAGCGATGTACTGCTTAGAATGGCTATCCAAATCTGTTCAGTCATGTTTGTCGCCTCTCCTTGTTGAAGTGCGATCAGCTCTCCGCCATTTCATTAGGAACAGTGCCAGGAATCACATTAGGATCATATGATTCCTCAGGCTGGGTTGCAACCTTTACCATATCTTCAAGAACGAGAATACATCCAAGAAGACGGTTAAGGTTGTCTTTTCCCTGTACTTCGATCTGGTTAAGAGTATTGATCACCTGTGTGAGTCTAGTTGTGTCCATTTTGATTTTTCCTTTCAAGTTTATTTATGAACTCCATACATAGTTTATGTTGGAGTCGAATACGTTAGTTGGGTTGGATTGCTCTACCCACGATCCGTTTACTTTTTTGTAGATCTTAGTGTAGTTCATGTTTGTCCAGGTGCTGTTGGTTTTCTTGTAAATAACATACGTAGTAGCGCCTGAGTTCACCACAACAATAGTATGGTTGGCTGAGATATCGGTAATATCATAACCGTAGTATGTTCCCGGGGTGAACGACTCATTAAGAGTTATCGCTACACTGAACTGAAGCGTATCGTTGTTAGCATCACTAGCGTCGTCCTTACTATATTTTACCCAAATGGAGTGATCTCCAGAGGACATCGTATAAGTAAGAGTCTGTGCAGTTGATGTGTTGTCACTACTCGTATTACAAGCCTTCTTATAACTGCTATCAGTAATTGTGGCACCGTTACTTCCGGCTGCATAATAGTTAGTTGAAAGTTCTGTGTCTATGTTACCGAATACACCAAAGTCGTACGTAGCCTCAGCATAGTTTATGTATGTAAACGTTATAGTTGCTGCAACGGGAACGTGGAAATCTATTCTAGAAACCGCCGCAGTTTTACTAACACCTTTGTTGTTGCTCGTGTAATATCCAGTTTGGCTATTAAGCGTGAAACCATAAGAGCCTATATTATTTACAGTATAAGATGCTCCAGATTCTGTTCTTTGAGTAAACTGAGAAGTTACATCAACGCCGTTATCAGTAACCGTAATCCCGGATATAGTGTTCGAACGTATCTCAACGTCGGTTCCTTCGTAAGGGTTGTTATCACTAGCGGTAACAGTTGCCGAAGAACTATTGTTAATAGTAACGCTATAGTTTACAGGTACGGTGTAAGTAACTTCAATTTCCGCACCATAACAGTAAAAATAACCTGTAGTATTTCTATTATTTCGTCTAACATAGACCAGTATGGTAAAGTTGCTACCATAGGTATTTACTATCTGGTCCCACGTCAACGATCCTGTCGGTATTGTTATAGTTGATGTAGAGGTACCGAAGTTCGATGAAGCGGTTGTATTGGATAGCGCAGATGTTCCGTTCGCAAGTCTTGGTGCGTATGAAGTACTAGTCGCAAGACCGCTTTCATAACCCTTTATCTTAACAGTGAACGATGTAACAGTAGCATTTGAAGGTACATCATTAAAATTAAAGCCACGAATGTACAAATATCTAGACGAGGTTGACGCGTTAGTATTTGTGATCGTGGCATAATTTGTACTGTCGGTATTCGTGTACATATTTGACGCATTTGACACACTCAAATACGAGGTACTTGATACGGCATATGTACTAGGAACTAATCTAATTGTTGCCATAACTTATCACCTCACGTCTGAATGTAAATATCACCATTCACACCTTGTGAGGATGATGGAGCTGATGAACCACTATATATCGTCTGGAATGTCACTGTACCAGCAACACCAAATATCGACTTTCCGCTAATTATGTTAGATCCAACAAGATTTGCGTCTCCAGCAATTGTCTGAGCGCCACTAATATAAGTGTTCGCAGCGATCGTCTGGCTGGTCGTTGTTGGAGTTATTGTAGCGGTTCCCTTGATCGTCACGTTGGCCGTCAACGACACACTTGAGTTACCGGCTGTACCTGCTGAAATGTATCCAGCGGTAGATACGTCAGGCGTAACAGAGACGGTCTTTGTGAGTGTCAAAGTGCCGCTTCCAGTGCTGATTGAGGCAGAGGTTCCACTAATGCTAGAAGGTGCAGTTACCGTACCGTTTGGTGTAGCACTTATCGTGTAGTATCCACCAGCATCATTAAATCCTGTTGGGATGTTAATGTACTGATCAGACGTGCTTCTGGAAATAGTCACTTTGGAAGTATATCCAGACGTTGCAGATGAAGAAGCCGATGACGGAAGTGTCAGGCTAGGTATACTAGCAGACGCATAGTTAGTGACATCTTTTGTGCCGCTTGAGTCGACTGTATATGTTCCACTTACAAGTTCAGATGCATAGACTTTGACTACTTCGCCAGTACTAGTTCCACCAGAAATATATCCTTCGCCATATGATACTGACGGAGTTATACTTATTGAATAATTAGAAACCGTACCTTTAGTTGCGGTTGGTGTTCCAACAGAACCGTTTGGTGTAGCACTTATTGTGTAATATCCACCAGCAGAGTTGTATCCAGGAGGAATGTTAATATATTGCGCTGACGTACTACGTCCTATGGTAGCCTTCGAAGTATATCCAGATGTTGCTGAAGCCGCTGCAGAGGTTGGAAGTGTCATCGTGGATACAGACTTCGTTGCAGCCGTAGCATAATATCCAGCGGGTGCTGTTACAGTTGCTCCAGAAGCCGTAAGATCGGATGAAGATCTTGAAGTGATGCCAGAACCTACATAAGTACTGCTGATCGCACCGACTGTAACCTCGCTAAGTCCATCGTATCCTGTGTCTGCAGTTATCGTCTGCGAAGACTCTGATGGTGTTGCTGATTTTGATTGTAGAGTCGGAGTAGTTGCAGGTATCGCTACATCCACAGAAGCATAGTTAGTAACATCTATACCAGTTCCATTAGCAGTGATTGACTTTGTACCACTAACAAGTTCACTTGCTGATACAGTTACCGCTGTTCCTGTTCTTGTATTGCCAGAAATATAACCTCCGGTGTTAGTAACGGATGGAGTTACCGAGATCGAATGATTAGTTACAGTGCCTTTAGTTGCCGTAGGCGTGCCTTCGGTACCACTAGCAACCGATACCGAAGCATAATTAGTAACGTCTTTTGTGCCGCTTGAATTGATCGTATACGTTCCACTAACCAATTCCGATGCTGAAACCGTTACGGCTGTACCAGTATGTGTTCCACCAGAAATATAGCCAGCAGTATTGGTAACTGATGGTGTGACAGCGATGGAATTATTTGAGACTGTACCTTTAGTCGCTGTTGGAGTTCCTTCTGTACCACTAGAAACCGTTTTAGTTGCTGCGGATGAATAATACCCAGCGGGTGCTGTAACGGTTGCTCCAGAAGCCGTAAGATCCGAAGAAGATCTTGAAGTGATACCAGAACCTACATAAGTCGATGATATAGCATTTATCTGCACAGAAGAAAGACCATCGTAGCCATTATCAGCCGTGATGGTCTGTGAGGATTCTGTTGGTGAGATGTTGGTTTTAGCTTGAAGTACTGAACCAGCTCCAGAATAAGTTCCGGTAACACCAAATATATTAACACCAGAAGCAATATTACTAGGAATAAGATCAACATCTCCAGCAACAGTTACTGATGAAAAACCATCTTTTACATCTGTAAATGTAATTGGTTGCGTAATCTGCGGATATGGAGCGGTTCTACCGTCTTGATTATGAAACACTATTTCAAAGCGTGCATTACTGGGACTTTCGCTAACTGTAAAATATAACAGCATAACATTCATGACATTATACACGCTTGATATGCCGTCTTTCATCGTGAACGGTAACGAAGTTGTATATCTATAGTTACCAGACGACGGCTCTAACCACCCAGGAAACGTCCACTCTCCAGAAATAGTAAATAAATTAGTTTCGCCAGATACATTATAAGTTTTACCGACTTCTAAATCAGAAAAGTCGTTTCCGTTGTAAAAAACAGCGTAATTAAAGCCTTGTACTATATCTGCGACTGCGCTGGTAGGTACTGACGCGATGGTTTCTTGTGGTAAGAATGTCTGCTGAGCAGTAGTAGGTGTGACATTAAGGGTCATTAAATCTGGCGCTACGTTAATATCTGCCGTTGCATAATTAGTAACATCGATACTGGTACCATTAGCGGTAATAGACTTCGTACCCTGAGGACGAATATAAGTGAGGACATTATTGTTGCTATCTGTGGCTTTTATTCCGGTAACGCCAGTAAACGAATCGTCAAATATAACTAATGAATCATTAGGCATGCGTTACCTCCTTATACGTTTGGCGGCCATATGGCTATCCATTTATATGTCCGTCCAGCACGCCAATAATAAGTGCCTGCGCTATTAGTTTTCGCTCTGATACCAGTTATCCTTGCCCAATAGTTGGGATAGGTATTATTAATAGTTTCTGGAACATAATCATCGGCATAATAAAGGTTAATTACTGTAGCGCTTAATGCTGTGGCACTACTTCTATAACGAAACTGAACAATACCGTAAATATTTGTTGTACCGTTGTCCAAACTAATCGTTTCACCTGTAAGCCGATGAAAGTTTTCGTAAGACAAATAGTAGTTACTATCTGTAGTACTATCGTATGTTCCCGTAATATCAGTAATACTATAAAAATATGGCGGAACCGGATAATACCTCGAAAAGTTTATCCAAGTAGAAATTACATCTTCGGGCGGAATAAATAAACCAGTCTCATACGTTAACTTGTTAGCGTTTGCACCACCAGTAACTTTAGGTAATACAACATATCCATTAGCATCCTGAGTTACCGATGGAACTGGTACAGCAACATTAACATAAGCGTAGTTGCGAACATCATAACCGGTAGCATTTGTAGTAATGTTTCTAGTAGCAGTAACCAACTCAGAAGCAGTAACAGTAACCGCAGATCCCGTATGAGTTCCTCCCGTTATAACGCCAGCAGTATTAGTCACCGAAGGAGTAACCGTCACCGAATTGTTAGAAACAGCACTTTTAGTCGCAATAGGCGTTCCTTCAGTTCCTGTGGAAATACTTCCCGTGCCTGTGGTTCCATCAGGTTTGTGGAATGTCTTAGGAGACATAACATCGCTATTTGCAGACACCGTATCCTGAGTAAGATCGATCTGCGTCACACCATTAAGAATAATCTTTGAAATAGCCATTAATTATCCTCCTACCAAACCGCTCGCCAGTAATATGTGCATCCAGATTCGAAATAACGTGAAGACGATATAAATCCTAATATACGTGTTTCAGTAGCCCAATATCTTGAATTATAAATGGTGCTATCAGATGCATCGGATGATGAACTTGTTAATAGCAGCATCGATTCGGCTGGTGTGCTTGACCCGGTATTATACGAACGCATGATAATACCATAATATGCATTGTATGCGATCCCGCCACTATCATAAAACTTTGTTGTGGTGTTCGATAATTGCTCAAAGTTCGTATAAACAATATGTAGGACACTGTTTATATCAGCAGGACATGATGAATCTGCGAGAAATATCTCATAAAACGACGGTGGAGTACTGTGAGTATTTGTAAAATTAATCGTAACTGAATTTTGACCAGTGGCTTGTACCCAGGTTCCCTCTTCATATTCAAGACCACTCGAGGATGCCCCAGACACATTAACCACAACCTGGTTATAAGCGGTTCCAGAAGGTGCTGTATAAGTCTGATTTTGTGTGGCGTTAAGCGATGTTAGGTTGATAACCGTATCTGTTGTGATGGTTCGTATAGTTCCCCCAGAAGCATCGAGCGTATCTTCGATAGTGGTAACCCCGCCCTGTGATGACACATTGACGCTAACTGTGCTATATCCTACGACATCTATATTAGTTCCGTTGCTGGTTATTTCTTTATTACCACTAGCAAGTTCGGTGGCAGTGACAGTAACCGGGGTTCCGATTATATTACTACCAGAAATATATCCTTGTGTATTAGTTACAGATGGCGTTACCGATACAGAATGATTAGAAACAGCACTTTTAGTCGCAATAGGTGTTCCTTCGGTTCCATTAGGAATGGGCGAAATAGTGTAATATCCTCCAGTGGGATTATATCCCGGAGGAATATTGAGATATCTATAAGTAGTAGCCTTATTAATAGTTGATATTGGTGTATATCCTGTAGAATAACTAGGATGCGGCGCTGTCGGAAGTTCCATAGTCGCAACAGACTTTGTAGCAGCACTTGTGTAATATCCCGCCGGTGCTGTAACCGTTGCTCCCGACACGGTGAGATCCGAAGACGACATTCTAGAAATGGCACTACCAACATAATTTTGTGGAATTGCGTTGACAATTAGCGACTCTTCCATAATGTACCCGGATCCACCGAAGCTCTGAGTGAAATTTTCGGTAGGAGTAACCGTTGTACTTGGAAGTACTGGAAACATCCCACCATTACCGTATGTTGTACCTTCGGATATCCATCCTGGTCCATTAACATCAACAACAGGGTCTATGTGAAGATATGTCGGGTTATTATTGTTATCGTAATCATAATAACTATCAGTGCTAAGATAATAATTAGCACTCGGTACAGTCACAGTCTCATAATCAGTTACATTTGTTCGTCCGGCGTGGGTAATATTGAGGTTACCTGAAGGTGTAATACCAAGCTCAATATTATCAACCGCGGTAACCATCTCGTCCAACGTCATAGTGACAGGCTCACCGGACTTGTTCGATATTGCATTTGCAAGAATATCTATTTTATTCTTGTCTACTATTACATTAGACATTTAATCACCTACTTATGTGGTAACTTCACCACTATTGCCAAAGTCGTCGTCAAACATTTCATCAGTTGGGGAAGTGGCTGTAAAACCTTTAGTTGTCCAATTCACAGTCTCTATAAAAATTGCATAATATTCTGCTTCGGGATCCACGTCTCTGGTTTCTCCGTCCCCAGATTTTTTAGGAGATGGCGTGTCAGAATCAACATTTACTCCAACATTATTAAGTTCATAGCGAATGTAATTCTCCGACACCACATCATCTGATGATCGGGTCACGCCTCTTATTACTACGCTATTTTCGTCTTCTAAAGTATTACTGATGATGTACGCTGATCCACCTGCGAGATATATATCTTTAAGCTGATTATAGTTTTTATTTATATAACCGGTCTCGGAGTCATACTCTACAAGAATTCCGCCTGCTCCTTCGTTAGCGGCGATCCCCTGCTCAATTTTGTTAAGCTTTTGTGCTGTGATGACGTCACCGGTTGTCCATTGAGTTGGTGTGTAAGGCATGCGTTTTTCTCCTTCGCTATTAGTTAGTTTAATTGTATATAGTAGTTGATTCATTACCTTCTACAGAAATTGTACAGTCACCGGTAGCGATAATAGCATAAAATGTATATCCAGAATCTTCTACTGAAGTAACGGTTGCATTTCCTGTCACCACATGATCGTTTATTTCGGAGTTAGTAGCCCATATAGTTATCGCGTTACCTTCCAAAATATTTACATTAATAACCACTGGAGAACCATATTCTACATATATTTCGTCGTTTTCTTGAAATGTTGAAATGCCGTTTTCGTTATCGATTCTAAATGCAGTTACATAATCCCAATTAACTCCTGCATCAACATAAGCTATATGATAATATTCGTTATAGCCGAGTCCGCCAGTACATTCTAAAGTTATTTGTGCAGGAACAAAGTTAATGCCGGTACTTACCGCAGCAACAGCATTCTCCATAGCATTCATTCTAGCAGCGGTCAGTGTGTCTCCGTCTGCCCAAGTGTGAGGTGTGTATCCCACGTTTATTCCTCCTATTCCCTGCTCGAGGTTATTAAGTCTTGCCGCGGTTACAACATCACCGCTTTTCCAGTTTGTTGGTGTGTATGGCATAATAACCTCCTCAAACCACTCTATCGGTACCAACTATGCCAGTACCCAGGGTCATTGCAGGTAGAGTTGGGTCAACCGCAGAAGCATATCCGGCCTGAGCTATACCGGCAAGAGGTAATCCCCCGTCTGTATAACCGTAGCCAAGATTGTTACCATTTATCAGCGTACCCGCGGTCTTTACGCCTGCTGCCGTATAAAAATAAAGACCTGCCGCAACATTATCAGCGGTGGCCGTAGTATCTGACACATCAAGAGAAGTATCTATAAGAATAACATTCGCTTCTAGGTACTTCCCTTGCGTCAGCAGGGTCTTCGTATTGTTGGTTACGGTGGCTATGTCATTACCTTTATAAGAAACTCTAGTACTCATGACACGCTACCATCCCATATAGGCAAAGTGGCCAGAGTCAAATATCCGGCGTCGTTTGTAAACGAAGAGACATTCGAAGGAACCGTAGGAATAGTCACTGTAGACCAAGCAACGTCATAATTGGTTGCAGAGCTCTTAGTAAGCACCTGTCCTGTAGTACCACCAGAAGGAATATCACCCACCGAGTTAGTCCACTGTTTGAGACTTCCATTGGCATAGAAATATATCGGATGATCAAGATCCAGCATTATCCTATAGGTATCGTAGGCTCTGCCAAGGTAAATATAAGCATACCCGTCAGCAGTATTAGGAAGCGACTGCACTATACAAGCATTTCCCGCAAGTTTAAACATACCATCAGACTGCGGACTACATTTAATAAACACCGGCGACTTCGCAGTGAGCGTTGTACCGGTGTTAAATGAATATCTCAAATCCGTTGTAGGGTATTCAAGCCATAAATACGAAGCACTAGGAGACGCATCGGCATCAACAGCAGTGGTGGTGTTGTAGTAGAATATCATCCCAAACGGATCGAACGACTCAGTCGTAAGCGTCTTGGATGTACCTGTGCTGTTACTAACACCGTTTGCAGGTAGCAGTTTACCTTCAGGAGTGACAAAGCATATTTGATACCTATACAACTTCGAGTGCATCACGAAGTCTGACTGGTATCTTCTTACCTGATAGGCAGTAGTGTTAGTATCGGAGTTATAACCGTAGAAGTAGTCCCAGCAACCACCTTCAACTCTTGTGGAGTTAAATATAAACAGACCCGTGTAAGCCACATTATATACGGTTGAGGTCCTACTGGCAGCCGCCATTGACTGATAAACTGGATACGCTCCTAGGTTGTTAATATTGAGAGTCCATCCTGAAGCAGATGTGATAACTCCATTCTTAAGATAGACACAAACACCGTCATAAAGAGATGTAATACCGCTAACAGTAGCTGTAAAGACAGTAGCAGTTGATGTAGCATCGCATTCACCGTAAGGGATAGCAACAGTTTTAGTAGCAGGACCGTTTGCAGAAGCAGATCCAGCATATGTTGCAGTCCCTACACCTCTCGTACCATTGGCAAGATAGAAAGACTCTCCACTAGCAACATCACTTTCAGTCGCTGTGGTATCCGTAATATCCATCAAGGTGTTTCCACCGTAAATAACTTTATTTATTGCTCTTTCTTCAGGCATACGGATCCTCCTTTCTTACCGAGTTGTTATGCAATTGTGGCGGTCTTTCCTCCAGCAGCATTATCCGTCTCGGTATAAGGAATGGCTGCAACTACGACCTGTGAAAGATAGTTATACCCTGTGCTAGGTGTAACTGTCTGTGCTGTAACAAGAGGCGTAACAGTCTTTGATTCAGCGTTAACACCCTCTTCTCCACTCATCGTACCTGTAACACCAAGAATCGTAATACCCTCTCTGATATTAGAAGCGATGAGCTTAGCCTGTTCGGTAGAGTCGATTGAGACTGTACCTGAACCATCGTGGTATCCATTAGGAATCGTGTATGTTCCGGAAAGGGTACTAATTGTGCCTGTGACAGCACCTCTGTTAGGCATCGTACCTGTTAGAGCAGCGCCCCTTGCATGGAATGTCTTTGTTGCCAGTACCTCTGCAACTACCGCAGTGTCAGCAGAAGTATCAGAGTCAAGAGTCGAGGTACCTGT
>RHMF01001210.1_pt1 | contig 11766 bp, 7 predicted proteins | sample 5365151 | NCBI WGS metagenome assembly RHMF01 (sample SAMN10266501, study PRJNA497801) | feces metagenome | isolation source: feces | host: Bos taurus | place: China: Prairie of Fairy Mountain | collected 2017-08-14 | reverse complement strand
CATATGAACATATACTCATATATCAAGTGGTAAAAATGAGTAACGATAAAAAATTCTTTGAAGCTGATGAAGGAATATGTGAAATAAACGTAATTCATGAAGAAGCTGCAAAAAGAGCAAAAAATCACTTATTGGATGATAATACTTATATGGATTTATCAGAAACCTTTAAAATATTCGGTAATCCAACTAGGTTGAAAATATTATCCTTATTGGCTGTTGAAGATTTATGTGTATGTGATATCAGTGAAGTATTGGGTATGAGTCAATCTGCTGTTTCCCATCAATTAAGTACATTAAGAAGTAAAAATTTGGTTAAATACGCTAAAGAGGGCAAACAAGCAAGATATTCTTTAGCTGATAAACACGTAATAGAAATTTTAAACATTGGAATTGAACATGTACTGGAATAGTGGAAGTACATGTTTTTTCAATTAGGAGAAAACATGACTAAAATAGAAAATAAATGTTTTGAACCAGATTGTGATAAAGATAGATGTGTTAATCCTGAACATTACAATTACATTTGTTTTGATAAGGACTGTGAAGATATCCATTGTGAAAAACAGGAACACTATAATATGGAATATTTGGAAGAATCTTCAGAACTTATGGAAAACCATTGTTACGATCCTGATTGTAATAAAAGAATTTGTGAAAATCCTGAACATTACAATTACATTTGTATGGATCCTGATTGTGAAGACAGGCATTGCCAGAAAAACACGCATTATAACAAAAAATTATTGGAAAATTACCAGAAATCAACAGATTTCTCACAGTTTGACCACAGTGAAGATATAGACTATAGTGAAGATGTTGATATAAAAATATGCAGTTGTGATGATTGTTCTGATGATGAACATAGTCATGACCACCATCATGGACATCATCATAATCATGAACATGAGCATTCTCATGAGGATACTTGTAGTTGTGAGGAGGAACATGGACATAATCATGACCACCATCATGGACATCATCATAATCATGAACATGAGCATTCTCATGGAGATACTTGTAGTTGTGAGGATGAAGATGAGCATTCTCATGAGGACAGCTGCTGTTGTTGTGATGACGATGATGATGTAAATATATCCATATGTAACTGTGATGATTGTTCTGATGATGAAGAAGAGGAACCGGTAATTGCAGAAGGAAAACCATTATTAGCTAACCGTTCCATTCAAATTATAGTTTCCAGTGGTATCTTGTTTGTTTTAGGTCATATATTGGAACATTTTTCAGTAATGAACGGTTTGGCAGCAACAATCGTATTTATGGTTGGTGCAGTAATAGCAGGTTATCAAATAGCAATAATGGGATGGAATGCAATTACTAAAAGACACACAATTAGTCCTGCAGTATTAATGACTATTGCATGTATTGCATCCTTTTTAATTAATTGTCCGGAAGAAGGTGCAGCAGTAACGTTCTTGTATTATATAGCTGAATTCTTGGAAGATTATTCAGAACTGAGAGCTCAAAGATCAATTAAATCTTTAGTGGAAATTGCACCTGAAACAGCAAGAGTAAAAATTGGAGATAATGAAGAACTTAGAAAAGTTGATGATGTAAACATTGGGGATATAGTAATAGTTAAACCTGGTGATAAAGTTCCATTGGATGGAAAAGTAATATCCGGAGTATCTTCTATAAATCAAGCATCAATTACGGGAGAAAGCCTTCCAGTAACTAAAAATATTGGGGATAAAGTATTTTCCGGAACTGTAAACCAGGAAGGTTATTTGGAAGTGGAAGTAACTAAAGAATCCAAAGACAGTGTAATTTCAAAGATAGTTTCTCTTGTAAAATCTTCTCAATTAAACAGATCAAATACTGAAACTTTAGTTGAAAAAATAGCAAAATATTATACTCCAATAATTATTGTAATTACAATTTGTGTAGCATTTATTCCACCATTATTATTTGGAGACAATCTGGTACAGTGGGTATACAGAGCATTATCTATCATGGTAATTTCATGTCCTTGTGCATTTTTAATATCTACTCCTATAGGAATGGTTTCTTCAATCACATCAGCTACCAGACAGGGTGTAATTATCAAAGGTAGTTCTCATGTTGAAGAAATGAGAAACATTAAAGCAGTAATTTTGGATAAAACCGGAACTTTAACTGAAGGAAAATTAGTTTTATCAGATATTGAAGTTTTCGATAATAATTATTCAGAAGAACAATTAATTGAAATTGCAGCTTCATTAGAAAGTAAATCCAGTCATCCTATCGGACAAGCAATAGTTAATTATGCAAACGAAAACAATATTGATTTTACAGAGATAAGTGATTTCAAAAATATTCCTGGAAAAGGGATAATTGGTAAATTTAATAATGAAGAATACTATGCTGCTAATGAGTCTTTAATTGAAGGAAGTTCCTTTGAAGTTGACCGTTCAATTCTTGAGAAGTATGCTCAAGATGGTAAAACAGTAATATTTATTGGAAATAAGGAAAATCTACTTGGAATTGTTACAGTTAAAGATAAATTACGTGATGAAGCAAAAGATGTAATCTCAAATTTAAATAATATGGGTGTACAAACCGTTATGTTAACGGGGGATAATAAAGTAGCTGCAAATAGTGTTGCTGAAAAATTAGGAATAAAATATGTTTATTCTGAATTAATGCCTGAAGATAAATTAAATTTATTGGATACTATTAGAAATAAATTTGGTGATACTGCAATGGTTGGTGATGGTATCAACGATGCACCGGCACTTGCAAGAGCTAATGTAGGTATAGCAATGGGAGCAGTAGGTTCTGATGTAGCTATAGAAACTGCAGATATTGCTTTAATGCAGGATGATTTAACAAAATTACCATATTTATTCAGTTTAAGTCATAAAACAATGGACATTATTAGACAAAACATTATTACAGCAATTTCCATAAAAGTATTGTTTGTAATTTTGGCAGTTTTAGGAGTTATTACATTGATGATGTCTGTAGGTATTGGTGATTTAGGTTTAACTCTATTGGTAATTTTAAACTCATTTAGAATAGGTTTTGTTAAAAATCCTATAGTATAATTTTTTTTATTTTTTTTTATTTTTATAGATTTATTTTTACAACAATTATTTCTTTCACATTAATTTTAGATTTAATTCTTTGAATGTTGTATATTTTTTTTTAAATTCGAAAATTTTCTATATTTTCTAATCTAAGGCATTCTTATTACGATATATTTAAATAGTAGTTTTTCAATAGTATATTATATAATGGAGGTGAAAATATGGCAGAATTACCAATTGCTCCTGTAGGAAGATTATTAAAAAATGCTGGTGCTAACAGAATTAGTGACGATGCTAAAATTGAATTAGCAAACGTTCTTGAAGATATTGGAATGGACATCGCAGAAGAAGCAGTTAAACTTGCAAAACACGCTGGAAGAAAAACTGTTAAAGCAACCGATGTAGCATTAGCATGCAGAGATTTATAATTTTCTTTTTATTTTTTAAATCTTTTTTTATTTTTTTATATAATTTTTATAATAAATTACTATTTAATTAACAGATTTATTCCTGAGTGTATTATTGATAATTTAATTTTAATTGGACTATTTTAAACAGTTTTTTACTTAAATTCTTTAATTATTGCTAATTGATGATATTAATCCAAAAAGTTTATATATCTTTATCAATATAAAGTATATTGTTAAGTTACTTTTTTTATGCCAAGATGACCGAGAGGCTTAGGTGTGTGGCTGCAGACCATATCACAGGGGTTCAAATCCCTTTCTTGGCTTAATTTTTATCAAATTATTTTTCAAAAAATTTTCAATTAAAAATAATTACTACATTTTACATATTTATTATTAGATTCTAATTTATTTCAAAAATATACTAGGAGTATTTTTTCATGATTAAAGTTTATAATACTATGACCAGAGAAAAAGAAGAGTTAAAAGTGGTAAACAATAAATTGAAATTGTTTGTTTGTGGACCAACTGTATATGATTATTCTCACATAGGTCATGCAAGAACATACATCTCATTTGATGTAATAGTAAGATATCTAAAACACAAAGGAATTTCAGTATTCTACTTACAGAACATCACAGATATTGATGACAAAATTATTAACAGGGCAAAAGAAAATGGTGAAGATCCATTAGAATTATCCCATAGATTCGAAAAAGAATACTTGGATGACATGGCTTTATTAAATGTAAATAACGTTAATTTCTATGCAAGAGCTACAGAACACATGGATGAAATAATAGGTCAAATTCAAAATTTAATTGAAAAGGGATATGCTTATGATACAGAAACAGGAGTATATTTTGATGTATCCAAATTTGAAGGTTTTGGAAAACTTTCTAACAGAAATTTAGATGATTTACAAAACACCAGAATAGAAGTGGATACTACAAAAAAAGATCCAAAAGATTTTGCATTATGGAAAAAACAGGATGAAGAACCATATTGGGATTCACCATGGGGAAAAGGAAGACCTGGATGGCACATTGAAGATACAGCAATCACAGAAAGTTATTTTGGACCTCAATATAATATCCATGGTGGAGGTTTAGATTTAATCTTCCCACATCATGATGCAGAAATAGCTCAGATGGAAGCAGCAAGTGGAAAAGAGCCGTTAGTAGAATATTGGATGCATACCGGATTTTTAAATGTACGTGGAGAAAAAATGAGTAAATCTTTAGGTAATTTTATAACCATTAAGGAATTATTAAAAGAATATTCTCCTGAAGTATACAGATTCTTTGTATTGTCCACACATTACAGAAGTCCTATAGATTTCAGTGATGACATATTAAATCAAGCTGAAAATAGTTTAAAACGTATTCAAAATACTGGAAAAAATGTTCTTGAGAAACTAAATGAGGAAACACTTCCTGAAGAAGATGAATCAGACATTGCTTCAGAATTATCTTCATTCAAAAAAGAATTCTTTGAAGCAATGGATAATGATTTTAATACTCCTATTGCTTTATCCAGTCTTTTTGACTTCACACACAAAATTAACAAATCTTTAAATGACAATGAAATTTCAGAAAAAACTTTAATTTCTATTGTAGAAACATTTAAAAATATTGAAGATATACTTGGATTTTCCATAATTGTTTCAGATGATTCAGGTTCTGACTTATCCAATGAATTATTAGATATAATTACTGATGTAAGACAAGATTTAAGAGCTAAAAAAGATTGGGATTTAGCAGATAAAATCAGAGATAATCTTGCAGATTTGGATATTTCACTTGAAGATAAATAATCTCCTTCCTTAATTTACTTTTTTTTTTTATAGATTTTCATTTTACTGCTCTTTTTGATTAATTCATTAAACTCATAAACTTTAAGTAAAACTATTAATTATATTAAATATATAATGTATTATTTAGGAACAAATAAGATAGGAACAAATAAGATAATAAATGGATTATGGGTGTGTTATTTTGAAAAAATTAGGTCGACGTGAAATGACTAATGAATCAGAAGATGATTTAGCTCATAAAGTATTAAAAGATATAAAGGCACCTTCCGATTTAGGCTTACTTCGTTGCGTACAATGTGGTTTATGTACTTCTATGTGTCCGGCATCCAGACATTCAGAATATGATGCAAGAGAAATTATAAAGAGAGTTCTTGATAATGATGAAAGCATTATTGAAGATGAAATTATATGGAATTGCTTCTATTGTTACACTTGTCATAGTGTATGTCCAGTGGGAAACAGTGTATGTGAAGTAAACCAGATATTAAGACAAATGGCAATAGATAAAGATGTTGGAAAGAAACAAATAGAATCTTTTATGAGTTTTGCAGATAGTTTTCTTGAGGAAGGTTTAGGTATAATTCCAAAGGAATACCATGGACAATTAAAAATAGACTATGGAAAACATTGGGAAAACCTTCAAGAAAATTTACAGGAGGTTCGTGAAGAACTGGGTTTGGATAGTATGTTTTTATTGCCCGAAGCAAAGGAATCTGTAGATAAAACACTTGATGCCATAGGATTTAAAAAACGTGTTGATTCCATTAAAGAGGTAAGAAATAGAAAATAGGTGGGAATTATGGTTGATGTGGATAAATTTATACCTACTGAAAATATTACTTTGTTTAGAAGTTGTCTTGTTTCAGCTGAATATCCTGGCGTAGAAGCTTCAACAAAGTTTGTTTTTGATAAGTTGGGTGTAGAATATGTTATAGATAGAAATCAATCCTGTTGTACTGGTTTGGGCCATTATTATGATATTTTTGATGAGTTATCTACAACGGCTTTGGCTGCAAGAAATTTTAGTTATGCTATAAGAAATAATCATAAACAGTATGTTCCTATGTGTGCAACTTGTTATGCAATCTTAAAAACATCTGCTAAAATATTAAATGAAAAAGATGATGTTAGAGAAGAAATTAATAAAGCATTTAGGGAAAATGGTCTTGAGGAATTTCAATATAATAAGGGGGATATTGATCCAAGGGATGATATTACACACGTGGTGGATGTTTTATATTATTTAAAAGATAAAATTCCAGAATTTAAAAAAAGAGATATTTCGAATTTAACTATTGCTACACATCATGGATGTCATTATTGTAAAGTTCATTATAATGATACCTTATGTGGATATAGAAATCCTGAAATAATTGATAAAATTTGTGAAGTCATGGAAGCTCCGGCTCTCCAATGGTACGATCACAAACCAAGACATTGTGGTAGTGGATTTAGGCAAAGATATGCTAATAGGGAATTATCGTTGGATGCAACAGTTGACAAGTTTGAAAGTTTACATAAAGAGAAAGTGGATGTATTGTTGGTAATGTGTCCAAATTGTCAACTACAATTTGATAGGTATGAACAGGTACTGGAAGATATGACTGGGGATAAACATTATTTTGCTGTAATGAATATAGCTCAGTTAGTTGCATTGTACATGGGTGCAGATCCTTACAAAGTATTGGGAATTCAAACACATACAGTTAATGTAGAACCTTTATTAGATAAATTAGGAATAGAATATGATTCAACGGAGGACACATTACATGTCAGAAACGAATAGAATTGGTGTTTTCTTATGTCATTGTGGTGGAAATATCTCAGATAATGTGGATTTGGACAAAATAGAAGAAAAATTATCAGAAAATGAAGAGATATGTTCCATCAAACACCATGAAAATTTATGTTCTTTAGAAGGAAGGAATATAATTAAAGATCAAATCCTTCGTGAAAATTTAGATAAAGTGGTAATTTCTGCATGTTCTAAAATTACTCATGGGGCTACATTTCAAAAATATATTCAACCTTTAAATCCTTATCTATTTGAAATGCCTAATGTGAGGGAACAATGTTCCTGGGTAACAGAAGATAAAGATAAATCTACTAAAAAAGCATTGTCATTAATAAATTCTGCAATTGAAACAGTTAAATATAATGAACCTTTAAAAAAAATACCTACCAAAGTGAAGAATAGTGTCTTGGTTATTGGAGCAGGAATATCTGGGATTACGACGGCTAATTCTCTTGCTAAGCAGGGGATGGAAGTTACTTTAATTGAAAAACGTCCTGCAGTTGGAGGGGCAATGATTCAGGTTGGAAAGGTATTCACGCCAGATAAAATGTCTGAGGATTGTGCGGCTTGTTTATTAAATCCTGTTATTGATGAAATGGTTCATAATGATAAGATTACGCTTTTAACAAATACTGTTTTAGAAAGATCTTCTAGGAATGCCGGAAATTTTGATGTGATTTTACGTAAAAAACCAGATTATATTGATCCTGAAAAATGTACCAGTTGTGGTAAATGTACTCAAGCATGTCCGTCTTTTGCACCTGATGAATGGAATGAAGGATTAAATAATCGTAAAGCAGTATATAAACCATTTCCACAAGCAGTTCCAAGTACATATACTTTGGATGATGATTCCTGTATTAAATGTGGTGCTTGTATAAACGTATGTCCTACAAATGCAATTAATTTGGATGCAATTGATGAGATAATATCATTAACAGTGGGGGCTGTGGTAATAGCTACAGGTCACCAACGTTTTGATACCAATAAACGACCGGAGTATGGTCATCCATTTTATGAGGATGTTCTAAGTCAAATGCAATTGGCTAGGCTTATGGGAATTAATGGCCCAACCAATGGTCATTTACAGGTTCCTTCAACAGGTAAGGTTCCAAGAAGAGTTGTTATGATACAGTGTGTTGGTTCAAGAGATCAAATGCCTGATGGACATAAATATTGTTCAAAGGTTTGTTGTATGGTTGCACTTAAAAATGCAAATTTAATACATTCTCATTATCCTGATACCGAGGTAATAATATGTTACACGGATATAAGAACTCCAGGAGTTTATGAAAAATATTATAAATACGTTCAGGACAATGGTATACAATTAATCAGGGGTCGTCCTGGGGAAATTGCCCGTGAAGATGATCATTTGATTGTACGTATTGAGGATACTTTAACTCATAATAAACAGGAGATACCTACTGATTTGGTTGTATTATCAGCAGCATTGGAATCTTCACAGGGAACTATTGATGCAGCTAAAACATTGGGAGTTCCATTAACAGAAGATAAATTTATCAAAGAAAAACATCCTAAAATGCAACCTGTATCTACAGATATTGAGGGAGTATTTGTATGTGGAACTGCACAGGGACCAAAAGATATTACAGATAGTATAATTCAAGCAAATACTGCATCAACCAAAATATCTGAGTTAATTAATGGTGGTTTGGAAGTTGAACCGCATATTGCTTCAATAAATGTTAAAAAATGTGTATTGTGTGGTAAATGTGTAGATAATTGTCGTTATCAGGCTTTATCAATTTATCAAAATTCGATTAGGGTGGGTCCTATAGCTTGTACTGGTTGTGGTGATTGCATAATTACTTGTCCTCAAGAAGCAATTAGTATTCAGGGTCAAAGTGATGAACGTTTGGAAGCCAGTATTAAAGGAATATTAAAAGATAAGGATGATGATGAACAAATCATAATCGCATTCTTGGATGATATTGGAAATGTTTCTGCAAATAACATGGGAATCAATCGTGTTGAATGTCCATCAAGCATAAGAATAATTAATGTACCTTTCATTAATCGTGTTAAATATAAACATATTAAATATGCTTTAACTCATGGTGCTGATGGAGTATTTTTAGGAGAATATCCTGATTCATATAAACATGATGAAATTAGAGAAAACGTTCAAGTAATGAAAAAACATTTACAAGAGGATGGCATTAATCCTGAAAGATTAATAATACACAGCGTATTTATTCCTTATTTCAGAGGTTTAGCAAGTCAATTTAAAGAATTTGATGATGTATTGGCTACATTATCATCTTAATTTATTTTTTCTATTTTTAGGAAGTAATTTAATGATTTCAGAAGAAAAATATATTGAACTTATTGAAAATGTTCTGGGAATAACCTTGGAAGATAATTTGGATCAAAAAAAATCTATTTTATCTCCCGTTAATGAAAATCAATATATTGTTGCAGGTCCGGGTAGTGGAAAAACTACTGTTCTTGTTTTAAAAATATTAAAATATATTTTCGTTGATAATATCAAATTAGAAAATATTCTAGTGACTACTTTTACTAAAAAAGCTGCCCGAGAACTTAAAGAGAGAATATCTAATTGGACTTTAATGTTATCTGAAGAATTAGGTATTGGTGTGGACTATGATTTTGATAATCTTCTTATAGGAACGTTGGATAGTATTGCAGAAGAAATTGTTTCAAAACATATGGATGTTGAAATTATTGATAATTTTACTTCTTCGGCAATTATGATGCAAAATTTATTGACAGATGAACGTAACAAAGATAAACGTTTAAAACAGTTTATAAAAAAGATTAAAAATAATCAGGGTGGAGTTAGTACTTCTGATATAAATAATCAGATTCAAACTATTAGAGAACGTATTTATTATGACATGATTAATAAAGAGGAATTAAAAAAAGATGCCGATCGTGAAGCAATCGTTTTTGAAATAATTGATGATTATTTGGATCAATTAAATTCAAGAAATGTGATGGATTATGCAATGCTTGAAGAAAAGTTTTATGAACTTTTGAAAAATGATTTGGTGGATTCATTTAATGATATTTCTGTATTGTTGATTGATGAATATCAGGATACAAATCTTTTACAGGAAGCTATTTATTTTAAGATTGCCGAGTATGTTAATAAAAATAATGGTAATATTACCGTTGTGGGAGACGATGATCAGTCATTATATAGGTTTAGAGGAGCAACCATAAACTTATTCACGGAATATTCTGAAAGAATAAAAAAAGAATTGGGAATTAATTCAAAAACAATTTTTTTACATAACAATTACAGATCAACCAAAGCTATAATAGACTTTACAAATGATTACATTACTCTTGATGAAAAATTCCAAGAATCACGTACAACAGATAAACCGATAATAATTCCTACAAAAGATACTAATGAGGGATTACCGGTAATTGGAATGTTCAGAAATAATTTAGAGGAATTATCTACTGATTTGTCAGAATTGATATATGCTTTAAAAATTAATAAGGAGTATGTTGTAGAAAGGCATGGGAAAAAATATGATATTTCTCTAAAAAAGACCAACCCATCTATAGCAGTACTTAATAATTCTCCAAAAGAAATTAATGCATTTAATAAAAAGAGATTACCTTATTATATTAGAGAGAGTCTGTCCTATAAAGATGAGAATATTACGGTGTTTAATCCACGAGGACAAAGTATTGAAACTACTGAAATGGTTTCATTATTGTGTGGATTAATATTACAAAGTATAGATCCTGATGCTATCATTGAGAATAACCTGGATAATATTCCGCCACTTACAAAAAAGACTTTAAAATCATGGAGAAAATATGTTAGGGAGTATATGGAAGAGTCAAATAAGGAATTATTACATTTTGATGAAAAAGTAAATATGAATGAATTACTTGAAGATATTAAAGAGGAATGTGAGTTATTATCATCAGATTCTTCTGAAAACATGGTTTATTATGATATTATTTTAGAAACTATAGTTCAAACAGATAATGCTATTAATGATGATGGTTTATTAACTGTTAATCAGGTATTTTGGCATATTTTAGTTCCTATTGCTTCTGGTGCAATAGATATTGATGATGATATGTTTGATGTTGATTTGGAGGATAATGTTAACATTATGTCTATTCATCAATCGAAAGGATTGGAATTTGATGTTGTGGTCGTAGATGTAGGTTCGGATATTTTTAATAATTCTTCGTCAACAGCTTTCAAAAGATTTCCAAGAAATGGTGGTATAACTCATAACCTTGAAAATTATTTGAAAGATTATTCAACAATTTCATATGATTATGATAAAGTTTCTGGTTTGGATAAGGCCTTTAATGATTTAATAAGAAGATATTTTGTAGCGTATACTAGAGCTAAGAGTATTTTAATATTGGTTGGATTGAATAGTATGCGTTATGGTTACAAAGGTGATTTTCAGGATAAAATATATATAGAAAATGTTGCAACAGGTTGGTCCCGAGATAAAAAGTGGCATTGGGATTCATTAGATAATTTATTAAATATTTAAAAATAGTTTGGTGGTCAATTAAGATAAAAAAAAGAAAATTTACAGAAATAAGATATACTTATCCTCTGTATCTTTTTTCTTTTACTCCTCTTCCTTTTTTATTTCCTTGTTTTTTGTATCCAGATTTTGGTCTGGTTCTTCTGTTAGTTCCTTTGACTTTTGCCATGATTTCCCCTCCTTTTATTTTTAGTC
>RHMF01001209.1_pt1 | contig 11766 bp, 5 predicted proteins | sample 5365151 | NCBI WGS metagenome assembly RHMF01 (sample SAMN10266501, study PRJNA497801) | feces metagenome | isolation source: feces | host: Bos taurus | place: China: Prairie of Fairy Mountain | collected 2017-08-14 | reverse complement strand
CCTTTGGTTGTTAATCATCTTGGGAAAGGTTCGCCTGGGATTTTTCTTCAGTATTCTATTAGCCTTCCGTATTATCCTTTGGTTATTAATCACCTTAGAGTTTTTCTTTAGCAATCTGTTAGTTTTTCTTATCACGACGCTTTTAACGTGCACTAATCTTTTGTTGTTAATCACCTTAGGGATTTTCTTCAGTATTCTGTTAGCTTTCCGTATCATCCTCTGGTTGTTAATTATCCTTTGGTTTTATATCATCAGGAATAGGTTCACCTTTACGGAATGAAATCCAGTATTCTAACGGTATTCCAAAACTTCCTACGCATTTTTACCATCCGTAGAATTTCATATCATCCGGGATAGGTTTGCCTTTACGATATCTGATCCAGTAATAAATTGGTTTTCCCTAATTTCCTTCACTTTTTTACCATCCGTCAATTTTCATCTCTTTCGGGATATCTTCACCCAGGCGATATTCAATCCAGCAATGTATTGGTTTTCCGTACAATCCCTTGAATTCTTACCAACCCTTGACTTTCATCATATCTTCAGGTATATCTTCACCTGGGCGATACATGATCCAGTGATGTATTGGTTTTAAATAATTCCCAAATGTTTACCAACCATCAATTTTCATATCGTCAGGAATGGGCTCACCTTTGTTGTTTCTGATCCATGATTCTATCAATGTTTCACATAACTCGGGTGTTTACCAACCTTCAAATTTCATATCTCCTGGGATAGGTTAACCCGGACGATGTTCGATCCACAACATGTAAGGCGTATTTCCATATTTGTCTTTAGATTCTTTCCAACCTTCGAATTTTAATTCGTCAGGAATGGGTTCATCTTTACGACATTTGATCCAGAGATGTATTGGTTTTTACTGAGCATATCCTTCGGATTTTTACCAACCGTCAAATGTCATCTCTTTCGGGATAGGTTCACCTTTGCGGTTTTCAATCCAGGCATGTATTGGTTTTGCAGGCTCCCCGAATTTTTCCCAACCATCGAATTTCATCTCTATCGGGATAGGTTCACCTTAACGATAATCAAGCCACTAATATATTATTGATTTTCCGTTTTTCTAAGATTTTTCCCAACCATCGAATTTCAATTTTTCGGATATTGATTCATTTGGACGATATTTGATCCAGTCATATATTAGTTCTCTGTGTATTTCGAACGGATCCTTATCTTCAGTTTACTATTCTACAATTTCCATATCCTCAGGAATATCTTTACCTGGACGATATTCGATCCACTAATGTATTAGAGAATTACTTTACCAACCTTCAATTTTCATATCGTCGGGAATATCTTCGTTTTTACGATATCTGATCCAGTAATAAATTGGTTTTTCCCCATCATATTTTCCGGATTACCAACCTTCGAATTTCATATTTTTTGGTATATCTTAACCTGGACGATATGTAATCCATAAATATATCAATTTTTTACGTAACTCTAATGTATAACCGTCGAATGTTATATCCTCAGGAATAGGTTCACCCGGGTAATTTTATATCAATTATATAACAAATTATACACACACTTCAGATTTTTACCAACCTTTGAATTTTAACTCGTCAGGAATAGACTCACCTGGACGATATGTAATCCATGATTACATCAATGTTTCACATAGCTCGGGTGTTTTCCAACCATCGTATTTAAGTTCGTCTGGAATAGGTTCTTCTGGACGATGTAAAATCCATAATCTCATCAGTTCATCACAATTTACACAATCCTTCCAACCTTCGAACATTAATTCTTTAGGTATTTCTTCACCTGGGCAATGTCTAATCCAAAAATGTATTGGTGTTTCGCGACAGTATGAATAATATGATTATCCAAAACTTTTCTTGGATGTTTGCTGATTTTATATTTTAAATTCGTTCTCATAAACACTATTGTTTATAAAACTCATTTAAATTTTGAGTCTGAAAAAATAAATTCACTAGGGTAGGTAGTTCGCTAGTGGTGTTATGTTATTGCGGATTCGTTAAGAATAGGTTCGAAAAATAAATTCACCCGGGCGGTTAAATCCACCAGATGATAGTAACAGTCATTAGAAAAAAATTAACATTTTTCAATCAGATTATAGATGAATCAAAATCACTTTCATTTCCTTGAACACTGTATTCCCACCCATCATATTTTAATTCGGACGGAATACCTTCAATGGTCTTATGTTTAGCAACCCATATTTTTAGAGGAGTTTTCCCCATTCCCACGGTGCTAGTTTACCATCCAGGGAATTTTAACTCGTCAGGAATAGGTTCATCTCTTCTGAAATACATCCAATAATGTAAAAGATACCAACCATTACTAGTCGTATCATCCTCCATACCAGAGTATTTAAGTTCATCTGGGATAGATTCACCAAAGTGCTCGTAATCTGCGATCCATTATTCTATATCGCGAACTCTTGCTGTTCTTGAGCTATCCTCGCTATCGCTGTTGTATTCCGAGAAAGAGGATTCACTAGCATGTATGCCCTAGAATATGGTATCACTCTCGGATGAATACTTTGATAAAGAAGATTCACTATTAGAGGATTCATTATTAGAAGATTCGTCATATTGTAAGTCTTCTGGTATTGGTTTATTATTAGAGGATTCACTATTAGAAGATCCGTCATATTGTAAGTCTTCTGGTATTGGTTCGCCTGGACGATGTTTAGTAAACATTTGTATTTTAAATTTGTTACTATAAATCTCATTGATTACAGAACTCATTTAAATCTAAGTCTAAAAAAATAAATCACAGGGATAGAAGGTTCATATCATATCATCTGGTATTTTTTCGCCTTTACGGTGTAAAATCCAGTAATCTATTGGTTTTCCCTAAATTCCCTTGGATTCTTACCAACCATCGATTTTCATATCTTCCGGGATAGCCTCGCCTTGACGAAATCTAATCCAGTCATGTATCGGCTTATCACTATAAATATCATTTCCTTTGGAATTTTACCAACCCTCGAATTTCATATCTTCCGGTATTTATTCACCCAGGCGATACTAGATCCAGTAATGTATTGGTTTATTATGCATACATCCACATCCTTATCCCTCGGATGTTTCCCAACCTTTGAATTTCATTTCGTCAGGTATTTATTCACCCGGGCGATATCTGATCCATTTGTGTATTGGTCTTTCACCATAATATCTCTTGGAATTTTACCAACCGTCAAATTTTATATCATCGGGAATGGGTTCACCCGGACGATATTCGATCCATTTGTGTATTGGTTGTTCACATTACCCGGATGTTTACCAACCGTCAAATTTCATTTCGTCAGGTATTTATTCACCTGGGCGATTTTTGATCCAGAGATATATTAGAAATTCATTATGTAATAAACCTTAGGCTTTCATATCATCAGGTATTGGTTCGCCTGGACGATGTTTACTAAACATTTATATTTTAAAGTCGTCGCTATAAATCTCATTGATTGTAGAACTCATTTAAATCTAAGTTTAAAAAAAATAAATCACTAGTGATATAACCGATGATTTGTTAAGAATGGGTTCGCTAGTTGTGATGTAATCAAGGAGATCTATGACTCCAGTCAGTGCTAGAAGGTTCATCATGGGAGAATGGTTAAAAATAGTATTTAGTGTTTCGAACTTGATAATATTTCAAATCGAAGAAGATGTTTCTTAATGCTCTTCAGATATTTCGTGTTCACTCAATTCCTCTAAGTTACTACTAGATTCGGATAATTGCTCCTTTTCGCTTTAACTTGTATTTAATATGCTTTTCGACATTGATGTTTTTTTATGTTATTATTTTTCGTCTTCACACTAAAGAGGAGGTATTTCATCCAATATTTGTAACTGAAAACCGAGCGAATACATTACGTCATTATAAAATTTTAAGCCGTAATTATAACTACCATATCCTATTTAGTTTTAAGGTATTTCTTATTTGCAATACTAACATATAAACTGTTTAGTAATTTTTTGTTTATATACAGCCATATAATGACAGTTCTTGCAGTAAAACCATTAACAATTGGAGGAGTTTTGCCCGAATTAATGTCTCATAGTGTTGCATATACCTTACGTGAATAAACTCGATACATCTAAAGTGCCTATCTTTAAACCACCATCGTGTTTTTTACCAGAGACAGGTTGTTTAGTTATCTAGTCAATAGCGCCGTCATTTCTGGCACGTATTTTGTTTTCAACTAGATGACTATAAGGTATGTAAGTAATAGGTCCGGTTGTAATTTTGTTCTTAATTGGAATACCCTAATCGGATATCAACGTTTAAGGTTCGATTTGAGACAGACTCGATATTAAATCGTATTCCGAATTTATATGTCTCTCATCGACTCCTAATTAAATACGGTATTTGTGTTCGTAACATAATTTCCTATTAAGGACAATTTCCAACAATTGACCATATGTTTCACGTTTAAGGATGGATTGGCTGGATGTAACAAAGTTGGGTGATATACCGTGTTCGTCTATCGGCATTTCCCACTCTTATAATATTTTACCAATCGTTCCCTTTTAAGCATTGCGTGAAATGAATTTATCGCCGATGTTTGTTTGCCTGGCGATTTAAACACGTGTCATCTTGTATGTCTTCTATAAATTCGTGAAGAGATTATTAAAGTTTGAAACCAAGATGTATTTTGCATTTATATCGTTTTAAAATGTGTTGTTGTGAATTCGCGGCATGGGTAATTATTGCGAAGTGATAATACTCGCTATAAGGACATCACCTTAATTAACGCTCTCTCCAATATGATCGGGTATAAACATATTTTAGTTTATTAGGTGATAACTTTCTTTGTTCTTTTCGTAAATCTCCTTATTGATGGCGAATATGTTTTTATTAGAGCTTAGGACTATTTAATTGGTGTGATACTCCGAAATTTGCAAACCACCACGATTGAAATAACCTTTACACGCCACTATAGCATCTTCTTGGTTGTAGCAATACTCCATGATTGCTATGTTTACCAAATTTCCTAACGGGATGTGTTTATAAACTGTTTCGCCTATCGCAGTTTTAATGGGTGAACGTTATAACTTATGTAAGATTAATTAATCGTTCGGCATATTGTTCATATAATTGGTGCTTGGACAACCCACGCCCTATTTCTATTAGGGACAGGAATAGCTTGAACGAACAGATTTCATGTGGTTTATAAACGGATTAGTTGCCGTGATAGGGGAAAGTGTCTCATAAGGTAAAAGGTAATAAGCATCTTTATCGTATACCTTTTACGAAGTGAGTTTTCTTTAGCTGACATCTACGGACGTTTTGATTAGGAAGTTTTATATCATTTCAGAACAAACGAATATAATCTTCTTCTAATCAACAAGCTTTTGTATAGGTGTCTCGTTAAGTTCGTCAAACGTTTCGACACCATGTAAGAGAGGTATCATTATTCTACCAATATCTGTCAATATAATTAGTTCTTAATGTTCGATGGAATAATACACGCTAATGAATATTCTATCCATTGATGAACATTTCCAGTCTAAGATTTGGTAATATAGTTTGAACAAGTTTTTAGACTCAACAAATCCGTATGTTATATAATTTATTTTAACCGGGAATTTGTTCTTTAAGCGACCTTCAATAAGATCTTGAATATGCGTGTCTTTAATGAACAACTCGTTATTGTCTAAATAATCGCGCACTATCTTCGGGTCTTATCCACAAGTTATTTGCGCATATATTGTTGGAGAGAGATATCGACCAACATTATCACCGGCTTCGGGTGTTTAAACAGGGTCAATAAAACCAAAGAATGAATTTTAAACTTTGCGTTGATGCCATGTTATTTTGCCTTTGCCTTCTGCGCGAATAACTATTTCACGTTTTTAGATGAGATCGTAATTTACAAATTTGTATTCATTTTAAACTTTACGAAGACAGGACGACTGTATAGAGCTATTAGGTGAAGTGAACGAACGTTTCATTGTTTTCGTAATTTTGGTGGAATAGTTTTAAGCACTATTTTCGAGAGTGGACTACAAGGTGTGCATTTCCTCGAAGGGAGTGGTTTTAAACTTGTCTTATTCAAGATTGTGCATTTCTTGTTTATAGTTTTCCGCCATTCTAGAACGCAATTGTTCGACAACTTATTCAGCGACAGTTTTAACACGTTTGTTTTAGAGAGAGTCCTTATCAAATTAAGTAGAAGGATCTTTATACACTTTATACATCTTGTAAATTACGTCTTACAGAACGATGAAGAATTTGTTATTAATGGGATGCACGTATTTCTCTAAAATCGCCGTGATGTGATCGCAATAATCCGGAAGAAGAATATATTAAGCAAGATATTGTTTGGCTTTCGTTCTAAAATCCGGATACATTTATTATAAGCGGGTGTGATATTGTCCATAGCGAATAGCGTTCAAAAGGAAAAGCCCGTAAGGAATGTTGTTATTTTTGTTACATATCTTCAAAAATTGTTCGTCGTTTTCAATTCCATAAACGTAGAACAACAACAATATTGGAATATAAACAGGTGTTGTTTTCTTGTTATCTTTGTTGAAACGCTAATCGTGGTTTTATTTAAGATATACGACTATATCCGGGTTGCTGTTTTTATCAACAACTATATGGTAAGCTATATAATATGAATTACCAAATATCGGATTCGTTTATCGCAAATATTCCGCGCGAACAACTTACTAATTTTTATCAGCCGTCACTACAATCGGTTTATTAAAAGGGAAACTCCACAAGTTGGGTAAAATATATTTCACACCAGCAAGAATTAAATCGCCACCGACGAGATTTATATCAATACCGTTTTACCATCTTTCAATATCACTCATCTGACGAATCACGTCATTATACGTGAGTGAGAGGATAGGTATTTCAAATTTAAATTTGTTTTTAGACTTAATTGTTTTAATTTACACTTCCGATCCGTCCTTTGGATAATAATATATCTTGAACGTCATATCGAAAAGGAATTTTTACATTAAATCTGTCTCCCTATCTCGGCACTATTACGCGTTGATAATGTCTTCTCGTGTGATTTAATTTATTTCGTGCGACACGTCATCTAATTAATAAACTATGGTAATGATTTAATCGAAATTATTTTTGTATGTGTATTCGAAATTAAAACATTATATAATTGATGACATGTTTTACAAAAATTAGTTGTAATTGTTTAATATACAATCAGTTTGAGGGAAATATTCAAAATAATTGGATATAAACTTATTCAACATGCTTTACATAAAAAAAATAAGTATACCATATTAGGAAGTGAATTATATAAAAAATTATTCAACACGCTTTACACAAAAATAAGTATACCACCTTCGGAAGAGAACTAACACGGAAACATACCACCTCTGGAAGAGAATCATTTATAAGTCAACTATACACGGAAGAGAAGAATGAAGTTATACAAAAATAAATGAGAAGTATAATAAACGTTTTTAATGACATCTTACTGTTTTAAGACAAAGTATAGTAATACAAAGAAGGAGAACAATAAAAGATATAACCATATGTATCGAACATGTTTTAACAACTCGCGTTAAATCTGAAACATAAACAAGCATTGTTGATTTATAGAGCGAACGTAACATATGATATGGCGAATGCGATTAATGAAAATGAGAACGTCTTAACGAATCATGATGTAGAAATCACAACAGACAAGATAATAAAGGATGTAAATTACATAAATGAAGGCATGTGGTATTTTAGAGACTAGTTCGCTCCGAATTGCGACAACACAACAACAAATGATCTTTTTAAAATCATCTTATTGCCGGTAATCCCTTTTGTTTAAAGTGGATTCAAGTGGATGACAACGATTTATCCCGGTATATATTCGGGAACGTATGAAGTGGAATAATAAATAGTTGGTGTGAAGATGTTGAAAAGATATCAAGGAAAGGAACCTTCAATATCAGTGTATGTGATTAAAGGCTATTCTGATCAAAATTAAATTGAAACTGAATATTAAACAATATTTATCATCTTCTAATAATTTAAACCGTTTTCTGTTTCTGCAGGTGATAAAGAGTATCAAAGCATAAAAACCGTTCAAACAATATACAGGCTTAAAATGCCTAGCGAATTTGACTTAGATGAAAAAATTGAAGCAAGCTATATGAGAATGGTTATAAGAGAAGATGATTATAAAATAACTAAGAAGAAAAACATATGTCCTTTATACCCTTGCGAATTCTCCTCAAATATAACAGACTAGCCAGGGTTTCATTACACGCTCATCACTCATACATCAGGAGGAGATTCTTTCGCTGTTAAAATGTCCGATTGGGAGAATTTATAATAAACATAAAATTTAAAATTTGTGATGAGTTCATAACCGGTTGATTATGACTCGAATCATAATATAGTAGAAGAACTTTATGATTTGGGTGGAAAAAATAAATTTTATATAATGTAACCGTCTGATGATTATTGGTCAATTGGTAAAACCACCGTATAAGAACTCATAGATAGTATAATTGCCACTTTATGACATAAGATTTTAACCTAATAAAACATAAGAACTCAGTCTAACAAAGCGTATAAAGGTTCGTTAGCTTCTTTAAGTTCATTAGGCTCAGATAGTGGCGCATCATAATCATCGAAGGTGTATAAATTTTTTTCGAATTACTTCTTACGTTATCTATCTAAGTAAGAAATAATTTCATTACCGTATACTCCAATGAAGGAGAAGTAAGTTGGTTGAGTTAAATTGCAATATTATCTAGGCGTTTTAGGAGTAGATTAATTGGACATTTTATTTGAAAAAATACATTCACCAACCTATTTATAAGAGTTGTGTAGTGTTTATTTAAATGGTGTTTATATAAAATACATTCACCAACCTATTTATGTGCGTTTGTTCATATAGGGTTATTTATCATATAGGATTGTTTTTGTAACGAAGAATATCTTGCCCTATGTTATTTGAAAACGTTGGCATAAGAGGCTGTTCTCTTTATGTTTGATCCTTAAACTAAAATGAAGGATTGACATGTTGGTCTTGTTTAACATTCTTTAGGGAAGGGTAAAACATTTCAATACATTCAATAAACGAATTTGTTTAAACAACGTATTAATTAAACAAACTCAAACAATACCGTTTGATAAGATTGTTCTAAACGAATTTTATCACACCTAGTAATAAAAGAGACTTGTCTGAATTATAACGTAAATATTATTCAACCTCTTATTCACAGTCTTTGTTATAATAAATTGTTAAATACGCTTATTCTGCTTTGAGCATTTTTATAACCTTAAAGTGTTTCTTATATTATAATTAGCTTTCTATATGACTCGCTACTATATGAATTACCTCCTTATGGCGACTCACTACTTACTATATGGCGAACTTATAATATAAAACTAGTTTATGGTATATTAAACGAAGAATAAAATGTCTAAATAATAATCGTAAGAAGGATTATTACTAACAACAACCATACATTTGAATCCAGTTCCTTAAAAAATATTAACGAATGTAGATCTTCAAAAGGCGATTCAAAACTGTCTCACTATCGAAATGTCAACATTGTTTGGGTTATTTTATAAACCTTAGACGAGAGTATTGAAGATTTAAAAGAAGAACATAGTGCTTGAATTCACTTCCTAAATGTTTATCTTCTAAGATTTCGATATTTGGTTTGAACAAAAACGTTCCAAGTTATAAGAGATGTGGAAAAATTGGTCAGGAAATATTTCTTACGCGGATTTGTATTTCGCGGGTCGCTATTACGACGCTGACCTCTAAACACTGAATGATTTAAACATGTCAGTTAATGTTTCAGTTTAAGGCTAACTAAAGGAAGGCTAATTAAAGGAAATACAAACGAAAGAGATACAACTAAAGGAACGTAAAATAAACTTTATATAATAGGTTTCGTAAAAGGAGTTCTTAATTTCGCCGCATTTCGTTTTGAAGTCCTATACCGTTGATGCGAAAAACCATTAAAGATTTAATTTACATGTATTAACCGAGAAGAATTCACTCTGGTTAGATAATTTGATTCGTTTGGATATTAATTATTAATTGCCTATATCGAAAATGATGTATCAATCGTTTAATTTGTTACACTTTTTGGAACATTGTTTATTAGGTTTCAGTCAAGATGAAGTGAAAAAATTGAAAATTAGATAACCAAACGGTTCAACAAACTAATATGGTGGGTTGTGTTTGTCGATTATTCTCCCCGTTGAGTGTTTAGAGCAGTTTAAAGATATATTCCTGAAAAGATAGAAATCGTTGTATTCAAAACTCGAAGCGGATAGAATCGTTTAGGAGATGTATTAAGTTTGTGATTACCAATCTTGTTTATTAGGAGGATTAGGGTTTTTACATAATAATGATCTTTTAAAAACATCCTTTAACTGGAATAGCATTCTTTATGATTTATATTCGTAATTAGACGTTGTGGATAGTTTTGTTTAAGTGTCTTGCAACTGTGATTTGGATGTATAGAAATTACTCAAAACGGTTAAATAGATCACGACACTTCCTTCTCCAAGGGAAAGTCATATTCAAAAGTATTTTTAAAGCTTCGGAAAATTTAACACGTTGCCGATTTTCAAATACGATACCATCATCCGTGTGAAAAAGAGTGTATTAAAAGCTGAGAACATAAATTACATTTAAAACATATTGGCATAGGATAAATAGTATGTTTACATGTTGCGTTATTAGTTTGAAGATATAAACCGATAATAATAAGCCGGTAAATCATTAGACACGGATCATATCTTCAATCCGTTTCAACGATTTTTCGATTTCGCGTCTTTACAACTTCAGTGGATATAAATAAACCAGGAGACGATATAACAAATGTAATACGAAACACTTGTCAAAAATAAATCTAAGTGAAAAAATTAGATTAGTAGAGAGTTATAATACGAAAAACTCCTCTAAAAACTCCTCTAAAAATAAATCTAAGTGAAAAAAAATTTGTTAAAAGGATACCCGGTTAAAGAATACCCAAACGAAAAATAGTTAAAGAAGAGAAGACTGATTAAATACATCATAAATCCTTCAGGTAAATTCATTTATATTTCAGTAAGGTAAGTTATATCACGAAAAAATTTTACATACATCATAAATCCTTCAAGTAAATTCTCTTATTCTTATAAATGATGTATTCTCCTACTGTGGGATCTTGTTTATAAAGCTTTAAATATTCAGGTAATTCATCATTAACCACATCTTCTAAAATGAGTATTTTTTGCTTAGGGTCAATTTCTTAACTTCTTTTACAAAATTAACATATTAGTTTATTGTTCACAATTTCGTTAATGATCACGTTATGACAACCTGGACAAATGAATATAGATTCGAACTTATTAGAACTCATTTTTATTTTAAAATTATAACATTCACATTATATATAATTTACACATCGGCTAATATCAATAGATCTTAATTTATACACTGGATAGTCAAAAAATACACCGAGATAATAATATGCCTTCAAGCGCTAATTTCTAAAATAACTTCTTTGCCGTTATTAAATAGTTGTGAATGAGTCGGGTTTATAATATTCCCGAGACGATCTTTTAAGTAGAAGAACATTTGTTAATCATATAGGAGGTTAATATTAAAAACTGGGCTAAACATTCGCAATATGTAACCCACGTTTCCCTTTTAAAGATTATCCTTATAACTTGAAAGAATGAATTTAATTTAATTAAACACGTTTTAAGGAGTCATCTTTATGTGTATGTATTTGTCACCATATTTAGCTGTTGGTTATATTTCTAAGAAAAGTTCTCGTTAAGAAGAGTGTG
>RHMF01001366.1_pt1 | contig 11768 bp, 20 predicted proteins | sample 5365151 | NCBI WGS metagenome assembly RHMF01 (sample SAMN10266501, study PRJNA497801) | feces metagenome | isolation source: feces | host: Bos taurus | place: China: Prairie of Fairy Mountain | collected 2017-08-14 | reverse complement strand
GAAAAGGTCATTGATGCCTGGGAGAACATAAAGAGCAAAGTCAAAGAAATTATAGACAACGTCAAGGAATACGTCTCAGAAAAGTGGGAAAACATCAAGACCACAGTCACGGACACTGTTGAAACGATAAAAACGACTGTATCGGACAAGTTTGAAGAGGTTAAAAACAAGATCTCTGACATCTGGGATTCTGTAAAGACGACAACATCAGATGCCTGGGAAGCATTAACAAAGACTATTGACGAAAACGGCGGCGGCATCAAGGGCATCATCCAGACCGTTTCAGACGGGATCAGCACGATCTGGGAAGGCGGCTTGCAGTTCCTTGATGAGATCACAGAGGGCAAATTATCAGCGGTTTACAACTGGTTTGACGAGAAGATCACAGCCATCAAGGAATTCGTAAATGAAAAGGTTGAGTGGCTCAAAGGCATATTCAATTTCGAATGGACATTCCCACACATCAACCTGCCGCACTTCTCCTGGGACTGGATAGACCTGGGCGGTGTCGTATCCCTGCCTGTGATCAGTGTGCAGTGGTACAAGAAAGCCTATGACAATCCGTATCTCTTTACCAGTCCGACAATAATGGGCGGCAGAGGTTTCGGAGATGGCGGCGGCTCCGGAGAGATCGTGTATGGCAGAGATCAGCTGATGCGAGACATCGCCGAGGCATCTTCCGGAGAGATCACAATCAACGTTTATGCAAATGACACTATGAACGTCAGACAGCTGGCAGACGAAGTGCAGCAGAGACTTGCGCTTGTACAGAGACAGAAAGCGAGTGCTTATGCGTAATTATTTCACGTTCGGACAATATGACAGCCGAGACTTCGGGATCTATATCTCAGGATCTGGCACTTACAATTCTCCGAAAAGAGTCTATAACACCTACACAGTACCCGGACGGAACGGCGATCTGATAGGCAAGAGCGACAGGCTGGAAAATGTATCTCTTACATATCCAGCCTTTTCTTATGCAAATTTCGACCAGAATATCGCCGCACTCCGGAGCGCACTGCTGTCGACAGACGGATATGCAAGATTGTGGGACAGCTACCATCCAGACGAGTTTCGTATGGGGTATTTTGCCGGCCCTCTAACAGTGAAAGCGCGGGACCAGCTCGATGCAGGTGAGTATGACTTAAAGTTCGACTGCAAACCGCAGCGGTTCCTGATCACCGGCGAAACTGTGCAGACGTTCACATCCTCCTCCGGGACGATTACCAACCCAACACTGTTTGCGTCACGCCCGCTGATAAGAGTTTACGGGAACGGCACACTTACGATCGGAAGCGACGTGATAACGGTCGCAAGTACAAGTTATTCCTACATAGACATCGACAGCGAGATCATGGATTGCTTCTATGGCACGACGAACGTCAATAACAAGGTGACTTTCCAGAACAATGACTTTCCGACATTGAAGCCTGGGAACACGGGCATATCGAAATCCGGGATAACCAAAGTAGAAATCACACCGAGGTGGTATATCGTATGATTCCAGTATTATATGAATCGACCGAAACCGCGTTCACAAGTAACGGCATCGGACGGCTGTCTGACTGTGTTTCCTGTGAAGTGACGGAAGAACGGAATGGAGAATTTGAAGCAGAGTTTACATACCCGATCACGGGCATACACTATGATGATATTACGGAAGGGCGCATTATCCTTGTCGACCATGACGAACAGAAGGACGCGCAGCCGTTTATCATTTATCGACGGTCTGCTCCGATCAACGGCGTTGTGACGTTCAACGCGCATCATGTCAGTTACTTGTTGTCGAATGTCATCATAGAACCGTTCACAGCTTCCAGCGTCTCTGACGCCTTCAACACCTTCACGACAGACAATATGAACACAAACCCGTTCACGTTTTGGACGGACAATTCCACGGGCGGAACAATGGAGTCGGAAGTGCCGGCATCGGTGCGGTCGCTCTTGGGCGGCTCACAGGGCAGCATTCTGGATGTGTTCGGCGGCGAGTATATGTTTGACAAATTCCTTGTCCGTAACTATGCAAACAGAGGAAGCGACAAGGGCGTGACGATCCGATACGGCAAGAACCTGTCTGACATCACTTGGGAAGTGGACACGATGGATCTGTACGGAAGTGTCGTCCCGTTCTGGTCTGACGGCGAGTCAACGGTCGTATATGGAAGCATCGTCAGCGGAAGCGGCGCGGTCAATCGTGTGACCACTCTCGACCTGTCGAGCGAGTTTGACGAACAGCCTACAGTCGCACAGCTTGAGACCCGGGCAGCGCAATTCCTGGCATCCAATACTCCGTGGATTCCAAAAGAGAATATTAAGATAAACTTCATCCCGCTTTGGCAGACGGAAGAATACGCGGACGTTGCTCCTCTGGAACGTGTATGCCTGTGTGATACGGTCACTGTGTACTATACGGATCTGGGAGTCCAGGCGACAGCGAAAGTCATCAAAGTTGTATGGGATGCGCTCATCGAAAAATACACGACCATCGAACTGGGACAGGCTAAGTCATCTTTTGCCGATACCATCATCGGGGAAGTCGATAATAAACTGTCTGAAGCCATTGCCAATGTTCCCACGACAAGTGCAGTGCAAGCCGCTATTGACCATGCGACCGAACTGATAACCGGCGGCATGGGCGGCCATATCGTTTTTCTGTACGATGCGGACGGAAAACCGACTGATATGCTCGTCATGGATACAGACAACGTAAGCACAGCGGTTAAGGTATTGCGGATAAACGTCAACGGGATTGGTTTTTCCTCCACGGGTGTCTCCGGGACGTACACAAGCGCGTGGACGCTTGACGGCGCGTTTGTTGCTGACTTCATTACTTCCGGGTATTTGAGCGCAAACCGCATACAAGGCGGAACGCTGACCTTGGGCGGCAACGGAAACGGGAATGGTGTGATTGTCGTGTACAACGCTTCCGGGACTGAGATTGCGAGACTGGACAAAGACGGATTTAACCAGATATACAACAACGTATATGTCAAATTGGGAAATACCATGAAGCCGTCAACATGGTCGAGTAATGACATCGGCACTGTCAGCACTCCCGGTTTTTTGGTGTCGTATAACAACGCAATATCACAGAACACGTTTGCCGCCGCAACGGAAAACGGCACGGTAACAGAAACGGCATGGGGGACGTCAAGCGCGGGAACGAATGAGATCGGCGGCACGTACTCAGGCGGCGCGTATTGCTGGGCGCAGAAGTATGTCGGTACTGAGTATGTCACATGGCAATTCCGCCAATGGAAGTCCGGCGTCGGCAAAAAACAGATAGGCATGGTTCTAAAGCCGCAGGATTATTTTGCTATGGGGCAAGCAACGAACGGTTCTGTGACTGTCGACACGACATATAATCCCGGCTTTACGTTAAGCAAAAGCAACAACACTGTTTATATCAAGGGCGGCACATCGGTAGTTAATGTGACCGGCGGCGGACAGGTTACAGTCGGCGCGTCAAATCTATCCATACAAGGGTCAAGCGGGTATCCGCGTATATTTTCATCAAGCACAAGTTATTTCTCGTTAGGCCCGTCGTCGTCATTGTACATTCTTAACAGCGGGTCAAACTGGTATGTATATGGTTCAAGCATCAGCGGCACTATCGCCGTTCAGGGTTCATCGTCAGAACGTTATAAACACGACATAACAGACCAGATAGACGACGAACTTGACGCCCACAGGCTGTATGAACTGGAAATGAAGCAATTCGTCTATAATGACGACTTTGAGAACTGGCAATACGGCGACCTTAAAGGCAGAACACTTCCGGGCTTTATCGCCGAGGATGTAGCCGAGGTTTATCCGTCAGCAGTCATCCACGACGAAGATGGCCGGGTGGAGTCATGGGACGAAAGACGTATCATCCCCGGAATGTTGAAACTCATCCAGGAACAGCATGACGAGATCGAGGACCTGAAAGCGCGACTTGCCAAACTGGAACAGATCGTGGAAGCACTGACACTTTAATAAGGAAGGGAAAAAGATGACGCAGGTATCACAGGTAATCACAGCACTTCAGTTAATCATCTCGTCGGCGACCGTGGTCACGCTCATTTATGGCCTGCTGAAATTTGCCGGGTCTCCGAACCGGACGCAGAACCAGAGACTTGACGCTCTGGAAAAATGGCGGGAGCAGGTGGACGACAGGCTGTCAACAGGAGACGACCACTTCAAAGCGATTGATGACGGCAACAGGATCACGCAGAAAGCCATCCTTGCCTTAATGAAACACGCAATAAACGGCAATGACATTGACGATCTGAAAAAGGCTGAGAAGAGCCTGGAAGAGTACCTGGTAGAGAAATAGGGGGAATAATATGGACATTTTAGGAATTGCGGGCATCCCGGCGATAGTAGTCATTTGTTACCTTCTTGGCATGGGCCTGAAAGCGTGGGATGTATGGGACGATAGAAAGATCCCGGTGATGATGGGGCTGTTCGGTCTCTGTCTGGGTCTGGCTGCGTTTGTGTGGTGGCCCGAAGTGATCCCGGCAGAAGACCCGATCATGGCAGCGGCGATCGGCATCGTCAGCGGCTTAACGGCGACAGGTATCAATCAGATCTGGAAGCAGAGCAGGAAGGAAGACGACAATGATCAGTAATTTAGGACATGACGAGCGATGGCAGTATCGAGGAGGCGCGGCAGGAGACAACAACGGTACTGAGTGGCAGCTCGTTCCGTGGTATTCGTACCCGTGGGACACGATGCTGCGTTACCCTGACCCGGATGTCCGTCACTGGATGGGCGATCAGGCCAGAGCCGCTGCATTAAACAACTGTATCGGATACGACCAGGGACAGAGACAGACATTCTGGATCAACCTTGCCGACTCCGACTATGACGCGGCGCAGATCACAGTCAAATGCGAGGCTGACTGTTCTTCCGGAGTGCTGGCTATCGCAAAGGCAGCGGGGTACCACTTCAACATCGAGAAGCTGAAGAACATCAACCAGAACGGCTACACGGGCAACGAAGCCATGATCCTGAAGGGCGCGGGGTTTATCGCCTATAAGGAGTCGAAATACCTTACTTCCGGGGAATACCTGGACAACGGCGATATCCTTTTGAACACCCAGAACCACACAGCCTTTAACGTGGACAGGGGTTCAAAATGCGCGGTGGAGATCCCGACTATCAAATACAAGACGAGATACTGGTCGGATCTTGTCCAGAACGGTGAGATATCCGGGACGGTAGGGAAGTCAAAACAGCTGGAGGGCATCATGATCGACCCACCGGCCGGTGTGGAGATGGAAGCCGATGTGCATATGCAGGGGATAGGGTGGAAGACCTACACGGGCATCACGCACGGCTCCAACACACCTCTTGGAGAGTGCAGACGGATCGAGGCGGTCCGGATAAGATGCGTCAAGAATCCGACCGGCAGAAAATTGAAATACCAGGTCCACGTCCAGACTTACGGATGGATGGCAGAATGCAACGAGGGCGAAACAGCCGGGACGACCGGCATATCGAAACGCATGGAGGCGATCAGGATCTGGTTTGAATAAGGCGGTGGCAGGAGAGGCTGTCACCGTGGCGGTTATCCTCCTGTGGTGGGGCGGCATTCGGGTTTCCGGGTGTCGCCTTTTTTTGATTCATGTGGTATTATAAAAAAGCAGTTTGAGAACGGACGTGAAATGAAATGTGAAACGGAATTCACGGTTTTCAATGTTGGCGCGGATTATAAGGATTTTTAAGAGGGTTCGAATCCCTCCCGCTGCGTTTTCCCCGGAATCCAGTATTAACAAGGGTTCCGGGGATTTTTTCAGTATTTATGCGGGTTTGCGGACTTTTCAGGAGAGAAAAACACGAAACAACTTTCGCCTTTTGGAAAGGTTTTTCGTGACATATGTGAAACGAAATGTGAAACGAAATCAGCGCAAAAAAGAAGCCATGCCAGCCGCTGCATCTTTTGCAGCCTTATCGTCACGCATAGAGTCGATATAAACCCTTTTCATGACATGGTCGGTCTTCCATCCACCCAGTCTCTGGATCTGCGCGTCTGACAGCTTCAGGACGTTGTGACAGTACGATGCAAAGAAGTGACGGAGATCGTGGAAACGGAAGTGCTGCACATCCTGCTTTTTCAGGAAGCCAATAAAATGATATGACAGCTGCTCCGGGGTAAGATGCGTAATATATCCCTGCTTGCGGATCTTCTTGGCAAGTTCCTTCGGGATATGTATGTATCGGTCTGAGTCGTAAGTCTTCGGTGCTTTAACTGTTACCTTACCGCCGATATCAACGGCAGATCGATGGACGTGCAGTTTGTTCCGTTTCAGATCCGACAATTCAAGGGCGCAGATCTCCCCGCGCCGCAGTCCCATCATTCCGAGCAGGATCGGGATCTCCAGTTCCGTTCCGGATGACGAATCGACTACCTTCTGGATTTCATCCTCAGTCGGCAAATGGAATTCTTTTTTCACCTTTTGAGGATACGTCACCGGCGGCATATTGTAACCAGAAAAGCGCACGGCAGCGCTTATCAGGCCCATGCGGTTCCGGATGGTCTTCTGGGACAGCTCGGAGAATGCCGTCACTATCTTCTGTGCGTCAGGACGGCCCATATCTGCGCTTATTTCGCCCAAATTTGCGTCTTCTATCTTGTCGATGATAATCTGGTAGCCTTTGACAGTATAGGGGCTTAAAACGGCTTTTTTAGCGTCTAGATACCGCGTTAACGCTTCCGACAGTGTGATCGGCGCGCCGTGCTTTGCTTTCTGTTCATACTCCGATGCCAGCTTCCGGACGGTCGCTCTGTCTGGGGCCGTGATGGACTTCCAGCGACGTTTTCCGTCTACGGTAGGTATCTCGACACGGGCATTGTAATTGCCTGACGGAAGTTTCTTTATTTTCATTTGATTATCACCCAGCCTTCCCTTCCACGCTTTCCTGCATACCTGCCTTGAATTGCGCATAGCTAAGAAGCTCTGCATGGCTCTCAGGCGGCATCGAACGGAACAACCGAAGAAGTTCACGCTCCTCACCGGTAAGCTCGTCTGTGGTCGAATTTGAGCCGGTGAGGATGTATTCCATAGATACACCGAAATAGTCTGCAAGCGTTTTCAGTCGAACGGCTTGTATTTTCTCGTCTGTTTTCCTTAATGATCCATTTGCAAAGCCAAGTTTCTTCTCTAAAGCCCCAAAAGTTGTGTATTTTTCCTCACATAGTTTCCTAATACGTTCAACCATAAAAAATAGCCTCCAATCTAATTTTTACCGTTGACAATTAGACTACAGGCTATTATACTATCCTTAGTGGGTAGCCTACAGTCTAAAAACTAAAGTTATTCGGCAATTTAATTTTAGTCTATGGGCTAATATACGTCAACCACACGATGTAGATGGCTATCCACTACATATTGATGAAAGGAGGCCATAATGACACTTTACGACAAAATCAAAGAGAAAGCCGATGCCATGAACAAAACCATTTCAGCTATTGAATCGGAAGCAGGGGTGGCGAACGGAACCATAGCAGGATGGAAGACCGGCAGACCGTATGCAGAAACGCTGAAAAAAGTCGCAGAGGTCATCGGCGAAAAGATCGAGGACTTAATCTAATGCCACGCACACGAAAACCACACGACACCACGCGCCGCATCCTGTTCGGCAAGGGCAAGGCCGCAATCGAACGCGAGACTGGTATCACAGCCCGGACGCAGCTGAACTGGGAACGCGACCCGACTACCATGAACGCGCAGGGGATGGCGCGGATCATGAAAGCGCGTGGGCTGTCGGAAGATGAAATCATGTTAATACTGAAAGACTTAGCAATGTAAGAGGGGAGAAAAAATGGGGAGAACAATTTTAACAGGACGTTATATTCCAGACAGAATTATCACAAACGAACCGGCGGGCGTTTACGAAGATCCGGTCGCTCCGGGGGTAGCAGAGTTGAGAGTCGAGCCGCTGAACGTCATCACCATCACACCCAGACCGATGCCGCGCAGACGGACGGCGAACATGATCCGAAAGACTGTGGTCCTTGGCAGCTGCGTCGCCCTGCCGGTGGCATTCGTCGCACTTGCTGACATTCTGGCAATCAACACGGGCCTGTTCTTCGGAAGTTTTGCAGCGGCGGTCGGATGGCCCGCGTTTGTGTTCTGGGCAAATTTAAGAGACTGAAAGGAGGGCGATATGACACCGGAATGGGCTGATGAACGATACCGCTGCGATAATTGCGGATACGACGGTCCAGGGTGGTTCTACAACATAAAGATGCGCGGATGGAAGCCGCTCTGTTTGTGTGAAGAATGCGCCGAGGACATGAAACGGGAAAACGAATGACCGCTCCGGGGGCTACCAGAACGGCCAAACATCTAAATGATTCCATTTATTTGACAAGACCAGTATAGCACTGGCAGAAAGGAAACTCAATGAGCGAATTGAACATTTATCAGCGCATGAGCGCAATAACGAACGAGATCAGCCGGGTGGCGAAGAACCTGAACGTGGATCAGGGGAAGTCTTCTTACAAAGCTGTCGGCGAGGCTGACGTGCTGGCAGCAGTGAAACCGGCAGAGGATAAGTATGGAGTGTATTCCTTCCCGGTCGATAGGGAGATCATAGAGAGTTCCGTGCTTACTACGACCAATTATCAGGGACAGGAACGGAAGCAGCAGTTTATGCGTTTGCGGACGGTCTACCGATTTGTGAACGTGGACAAGCCAGAGGAGTTCATCGAGATCGCCACATACGGGGACGGTGTTGACTCTCAGGACAAGGCTCCGGGAAAGGCTATGACATACGCAGACAAATATGCGCTCCTGAAAGCCTACAAGATCATAACGGGTGACGATCCTGACCAGAAAGCCAGTGCGGAGCTGAAAGGCAAAGAGAGCAAGACTCCGATGGCTTCAGAAAAACAGGTCGCGTTCATCCAGAAGCTGTTTGCCGAAAGCCCGGAAAACGCTGCATATATCACAAGCGTCTGCCCAGATCCAACAAAGCTGACCATGAGACAGGCGACTGAGATAATCGGGAAGCTGAAAAAATGATCGGTAATGCAATGCAGATCATCCAGTGGCTGACCAAACAGAAGGACGGGCAGGAGTGGGAGATCAAAAAGCACCGGGAAAAGAGGACGCCGTCCCAGAATTCCTATTACTGGGTATTAGTCGGAAAGATAGCCGATGCCATGAGGATGCCGAAAGAGCAGATCCACAACGAAATGCTCCGAAGCTATGGACAGATGGACAGGATAGCCGGGGGTCTGGTGACGGTCCCGATCCCCGACACCGACAAGGCAGAGCAGGAAGTCTTACGGAGTGCAAAGTACCACTTAAAACCGACTTCACAGGTCAGATCCGGATCAAAAGGAGTCATGTATCGCACTTACGTCATGCTGAAAGGCTCCCACGATCTGAACACGGAAGAGATGAGCATCTTACTGGACGGGACAGTCCAGGAGGCGCAGCAGTTAGGGATAGAGACACTGAGACCGATAGAACTGGAGGCTATGCGGGCATATGAAGAGCATCATCAAAAACAGTAAGTCCTGCTTCTACTGCGGAAGCGAAAGAAACCTTGACAGACACCACTGTCTGCACGGAACGGCAAACAGGAAGCTGGCAGAAGAGGACGGGCTGTGGATATGGGTATGCAGAGAGCATCACAACATGATCCACGGCGATCACGAGATTGATGTGAAGCTGAAACAGACAGCTGAATATGCCTGGCTGAAGCATAACAACAAAACGATCCAGGAGTTTATCAACCGCTACGGGAAGAACTGGCTCTGACTGAACTGATGACGGATTCATTCCGCTGATACGGTTTTATGCAACGGTCGGAGCCAGTGAAAGGAGGGAAAAATGAGAGAGTCACAGTGCGACATGATACTCGCATTCATGACAACAAACGGAAGTATCACAGACACACAGGCCAGAGATAACTTCGGATGCCATAGATTAGCTGCACGGATCAGCGATCTGAGGGCCAGAGGCATCAAGATCGACAGCATACCGAAAACGATGGTCAACCGCTACGGAAAAAGAGTCACCTTTTCGGAGTATAGACTGATATGATGCAGCACTTCACGATCCACGACCGTTTGCCCGGAATGAACGAGTACACAGCAAACCAAAGGGCGAACAAATACGGCGGGAACCTTATGAAAAAAACGGCTCAGAAAGCCGTGGAATGGGAAATAAGAGCCGCCAAGATAAAGCCTATAAAGTCCCCGGTAACGATCCATTACTGCTTCTATGAGCCGAATAAGAGGCGAGACAAGGACAATATAGCCGGGTTTGCCCACAAGGTCATTCAGGACGCACTGGTCACGACCGGGATATTAAAAGACGATGCCTGGGACTGCATCATCGGCTTTGAGGATCGCTTCGAGATAGACAGGAAACAGCCGCATATTGACGTGATATTGGAGTATGAACAATGAACAAGCTGATGCTTAACAACGAATGGGCAAAGATGTTCGCGAGTCTTCCGGACGAACAGGCCGGGCGATTGATCAAAGCAGCGTTTGCCTGTCACATGGGAGACGAGGTGGAGATAGATGACCCGATACTGGCTGCGGTATTTGACATGATCGAGTCTGTCATCATCCAGAACCGGGAGTCTTATGAGAAAACGTGCGAACGGAATGCCGAAAACGGCAGGAAGGGAGGCAGACCGAAAAACCCAGAAGAACCGACAGAAAGCGAAAAAACCCAGTCGGTTTTTGAAAAACCCAGTCGGTTTTTAGAAAACCCAGATAAAGCCAATAGAAAAGAAGAGAAAAGAATAGAAAAGAATAAAGATATAAAACTCTCCTTCGGAGAGTATGGGAACGTGCGCATGACAGCGAAAGAGTATGACAAACTGTCTGCCGAGTTTGGAGAAGCCAAAACAGACCAGGCGGTCAAGTTCCTGGACGAGTACATCGGAGACAAGGGCTACAAAAGCAAGTCCCACTATCTGGCAATCAGAAGATGGGTGTTCGATGCGGTCGACGAGAAACCTAAGGCCAGATCGGGGACACCTGGACGTTTTCAGAACTTCGAGAACAGGACGGATCAGGGCCATAAGGATATGGTCGCAAAGTTGATAGCCATGCAGACGGGAGGGTGAAGTGAGAGAAGAAATTCTGTATATGATAGAGCGTTACCAGAACAAGATCAGGGGACTGGAGGCGAGCATCGAAGAAGCAGACGGAACCGAAAGGGATATGCTTATCGGACGAAAAGAGGCATTCCGTCTGGAGATGATCAAGGACCTGAAGCGTCTGCTGGAGAAGTGCGATGGGAATAATGACACCGAATGAGATTGAGGGCATCGTAAACGAATTTTATGAACGCATAGGCAAGAGCATGAACATAGCCCTGAGAGTGAATGAAAACGGGCTTACATTTTTTCCGTACAGAGAGGAGAACAATATGAAATACGAAATTAGGATTGAACAGCCGGGCAGATACGGCACGGAAACCATCAAGGGCGAATTTGATAACGGAAGCGAAGCGGAGGCATTTGTCGAGACTGTGATGGAACACTTCCAGAATGTGACCGTTGAAATTACGGCAGTGGCAAGCAATATGCCGGACGAGGAAGGAGCAGCCGAATGAGCGCGGGCGACACGATCCAGTGCAGTGATCTGGACGAGGCGATCAAACTGCATGAAGAACTGTGCAGTGATGGCTGGGACGTTGAGTTCGAATACCGGAAAGGCTGCAAGGTGGAACTGGTGCTGAAAGGAAAAGAAGATGGCGCAGGAATTTGACTCCGTCGAGGAATACAAAAAGCACAAGCAGGAAAAACA
>RHMF01001207.1_pt1 | contig 11772 bp, 24 predicted proteins | sample 5365151 | NCBI WGS metagenome assembly RHMF01 (sample SAMN10266501, study PRJNA497801) | feces metagenome | isolation source: feces | host: Bos taurus | place: China: Prairie of Fairy Mountain | collected 2017-08-14 | reverse complement strand
CAGCCCCGACATGGACGCTCAGCTGGTTGCTGAGAACATCGCTGCTCAGCTGGAGAAGCGTATCTCTCACCGCCGCGCCATGAAGAATGCTATGGGCCGCGCCATGCGCGCCGGTGCCAAGGGCATCAAGTGCAACTGCGCCGGTCGTCTGGGCGGTCGCGAGATCGCAGGCTCCGAGCACTATCACGAGGGTACCATCCCCCTGCAGACCATCCGTGCCGACATCGACTACGGTTTCGCTGAGGCACACACCACCTTCGGCCGCATCGGCGTGAAGGTCTGGATCTACAAGGGCGAGATCCTCACCCAGACCCTGCGTACCACCCCCCGTACGCTGGACACCAGCAAGCCCTATCAGGAGCGCCGTGAGCGTCGTGGCAATCGCCGCGATGGCGAGCGCCGTGGCGGTTTCCGTCGCGACGGTCAGAACGGTGGCTTCAACCGTGATCGCAACAATGGCGGCTTCAACCGCGGTCCTCGTCCCGAGGGCGGTTTCCGCAAGCCCGCTGAGAAGAAGGAAGGAGGCGCACAGTAATGCTTCTGCCTAAGAGAGTTAAGTACCGCAGAGTACACCGTGGCCGCCTGACCGGTAAGGCCCTGAGAGGCAACACCATCACTTATGGTGAGTTCGGCCTCGTCGCGCTGGAGCCCTCTTGGATTACCAGCAACCAGATCGAAGCAGCTCGTATTGCTATGACCCGTCACACCAAGCGTGGCGGCCAGGTCTGGATCAAGATTTTCCCCGACAAGCCCATCACTGAGAAGCCCGCTGAGACCCGCATGGGTTCCGGTAAGGGTTCCCCCGAGTATTGGGTTGCCGTTGTTAAGCCCGGCCGTGTCATGTTCGAGATCGCCGGTGTTTCCGAAGACGTCGCACGTGAGGCTCTGCGTCTGGCCAGCCACAAGCTGCCCATCAAGACCAAGATCGTCAAGCGCGAGGTCGTCGAGTCCCAGGAAGTAGGTGAATGAGATGAAGGCAACTGAAGCACGTGCAATGACCGTGGAGCAGCTGAACGAGAAGCTGGTCTCCCTGAAGAAGGATCTGTTCTTCCTGCGTATGCAGCACGCCACCAATCAGCTGGACAATCCTCTCAAGCTCGCCGAGACGAAGCGCGATATCGCTCGCGTTAAGACCGTTATCCGTGAAAAGGAGGAGAACTAACAATGGAAGAGAAGAGAATTTCCTCCCGCAAGACCCGTGTGGGTAAGGTCGTGTCCGACAAGATGGATAAGACCGTTGTGGTGGCTGTCGCTGACCGCGTCGCTCACCCCCTGTATAAGAAGATCGTCGGCCGCACCTATAAGCTGAAGGCCCATGACGAGAACAACACCTGCGGTGTCGGTGATACCGTGAAGGTGATGGAGACCCGCCCCCTGTCCAAGGACAAGCGTTGGCGCGTGGTCGAGATCATCGAGAAGGCCAAGTAAGGAGGTAGCCGAGAAATGATTCAGCAAGAGTCTTATCTGAGAGTTGCCGATAATACCGGCGCCAAAGAGATCAAGTGCATCCGCGTTCTGGGTGGTTCCAAGCGCCGCTATGGTAACATCGGTGATATCATCGTTGCTTCCGTGCGCAAGTCCGCCCCCGGCGGTCAGGTGAAGAAGGGCGATGTCGTCCGTGCTGTTATCGTGCGTAGCGCCAAGGGCGTCCGCCGCGCTGACGGTACCTATGTCCGTTTCGACGACAACGCTGCTGTCCTCATCAAGGAAGACAAGAACCCCAGAGGTACCCGTATCTTTGGGCCCGTCGCCCGTGAGCTGCGCGACAAGGATTACATGAAGATCCTGTCCCTGGCTCCCGAAGTAGTGTAAGGAGGGTCCTGAGAAATGAATAGTCTGAAGATCAAGAAGAACGACACTGTCGTGATTCTGTCCGGTAAGGACAAGGGCAAGAAGGGCAAGGTCCTGGGCACCGTCCCCAGCGAGCGTAAGGTCGTTGTGGAAGGCTGCAACATGGTCACCTGCCACATTCGTCCCCGCAAGCAGGGCGAAGAGGGCGGCATCATGAAGCGTGAGGCTGCTATCTACGCCAGCAAGGTTCAGGTCGTCTGCCCCAAGTGCGACAAGGGCACCCGCGTCGCCATGGAGTTCAAGGGCGACAAGAAGGTCCGCGTGTGCAAGCACTGCGGCGCCGAGCTCTAAGAAAGGAGAGAGTTGAAAAATGGCACGTCTGAAAGTTAAGTATACCGAAGAAGTGGCTCCCGCTCTCTTCAAGAAGTTCGGTTATAAGTCCACCATGCAGATCCCCCGCATCGACAAGGTCGTCGTGAACGTGGGCTGCGGTGAGGCTCGTGATAACGCCAAGATCCTGGAGGCTGTCTGCAACGATCTGGGCACCATCACCGGCCAGAAGGCCGTCGTCACTCTGGCTCGCAAGTCCGTTGCTAACTTCAAGCTCCGCGAGGGTATGCCCGTTGGTGCTAAGGTTACGCTGCGCGGCGAGAAGATGTGGGAGTTCCTGGATCGTCTGTTCAACGTGGCTCTGCCCCGTGTCCGTGACTTCCGCGGCATCAACGCCAACGCCTTTGACGGCCGCGGCAACTATGCCCTCGGCATCAAGGAGCAGCTGATCTTCCCCGAGATCGACTACGATAAGATCGACAAGATCCGCGGCATGGACGTGGTCATCTGCACCACCGCCCAGACCGACGAAGAGGCTCGTGAGCTGCTGACCCTGGTTGGCGCTCCCTTTGAACGCTGAGTAGGAGGAGACAAAGATGGCTAAAACATCTATGAAGCTGAAGCAGAAGGCTCCCGCTAAGTTCTCTACCCGTAAGTACAACCGTTGCAAGATCTGCGGCCGTCCCCACGCTTACCTGCGTGACTACGGTGTCTGCCGTATCTGCTTCCGTACCCTGGCTTACAAGGGCGAGATCCCCGGTGTCCGTAAGGCTTCCTGGTAAATCACCAAACAAGTAACTGTATCTAAGGGCATGAGCCCTGAAGATAAAAAGGATGGCGAAAGGTCACTGTTAATTAAACATCGCACCTTGTGTGCGGCGGATTAAATTAGCAGTGATACCTCGCTGCCTCAACAGACAACGTCTGTAACTCTAAAATAGGAGGAATTTAAGTTATGCACATCACTGATCCTGTTGCCGATATGCTGACTCGTATCCGCAACGCCAACAATGCAAAGCATGAGACTGTCGACGTTCCTGCTTCCAACATGAAGAAGAGCATTGCTCAGATCCTGCTGGATGAGGGCTACATCAAGTCCTTCCAGGTCATCGACGACAACATTCAGGGCATCATCCGCATCACCCTGAAGTACAACGCCGGCAAGGAGAAGGTTATCACCGGTCTGCGCCGCGTTTCCAAGCCCGGTCTGCGCGTCTATGTGGGTGCCGATGAGCTGCCCCAGGTTCTGCGCGGTCTCGGTATCGCAATCGTTTCCACTTCCAAGGGCATCATGACCGATAAGGCTGCTCGCGCAGCTCACGTCGGTGGCGAAGTCCTGGCTTTCGTCTGGTAAGGAGGGTATTGAACAATGTCTAGAATTGGTAGAATGCCCATTACCATCCCCGCCGGTGTCACTGTCACCGTCGCGGAGAACAATGTTGTCACCGTGAAGGGCCCCAAGGGCGAGCTGACCAAGGCTCTGCGTCCCGAGATGATCATCGAGGTCGAGGGCAATGTCATCAACGTCAAGCGTCCTTCCGACAGCAAGATGCACACCGCCATGCACGGCATGACCCGCGCCCTGCTCAACAACATGGTCGTCGGCGTCAACGAGGGTTTCAAGAAGACCCTGGAGATCAACGGTGTTGGTTATCGTGCCGCTAAGGAAGGCACCAACCTGGTCATGAACCTGGGTTATTCCCATCAGGTCATCATGCCCGAGATCGATGGCATCACCATCGAGGTCCCCAATGCCAACCAGGTCGTCGTGTCCGGCCCCGATAAGCAGAAGGTCGGCCAGTTCGCTGCCAACGTGCGCGAGAAGCGTCCTCCTGAGCCTTATAAGGGCAAGGGCATCAAGTACAGCGATGAAACCATCCGCCGCAAGGTGGGTAAGACCGGCGCTAAGAAGTAAGGAGGTGTGCCGATATGATTAAGAGACCCGATACTAACGCTCAGCGTCTGAAGCGTCATAAGCGCGTTCGCGCCAAGGTGTTCGGCACTCCCGAGCGTCCCCGTCTGAACGTGTTCCGCAGCGAAAAGAACATCTATGCTCAGGTCATCGACGATGTGGCCGGCAACACCCTGGTGGCTGCTTCCTCTCTGGATAAGGCTATCGAGGGTAACGGCGGCAACAAGGCTGCTGCCCGCGCAGTGGGCAAGCTGGTGGCCGAGAAGTGCAAGGCCAAGGGTATCGACAAGGTCGTGTTCGACCGTGGCGGTTACCTGTATCACGGCCGTGTGGCCGAGCTGGCCGAAGGCGCCCGCGAGGGCGGCCTGGAATTCTAAGGGAGGAGGACGATAACAATGGCTAGATTTGAAAGAGAGCAGAGCGAGTACATTGAGAAGGTAGTCGCTACGAATCGCGTTTCCAAGACCGTTAAGGGCGGTCGTGTCATGAAGTTCTCCGCTCTGATGGTCGTCGGCGACGGCAAGGGCAAGGTCGGTTTCGGTCTGGGTAAGGCCGCCGAGGTGCCCGAGGCCATCCGCAAGGGCATTGAAGATGCTAAGAAGAATATGATCACCATCTCCCTGTCCGGCAGCACCATTCCTCACGAGATCATCGGTGAGGCAGGCGCAGGCCGCGTGCTGATGAAGCCCGCCGCCCCCGGTACCGGCGTGATCGCTGGTGGTCCTGTCCGTATCATCTGCGAGGCCGCTGGCATTAAGGACATCCGTACCAAGTGCCTGCGTTCCAACACCGCCGTCAACGTGGTGGCCGCTACCTTCGAGGGCCTGAAGGCCCTGCGTACCCCCGAGCAGGTGGCACGCACCCGCGGCAAGAGCGTGGATGAGATCGTAGGTTAAGGAGGCAGTTGAACAATGGCTAAGAATCTGAAAATCAAGCTCGTCAAGAGCCTGAACGGCAGACTGGATAAGCACATCGCCACTGCCAACTCCCTGGGCCTGCGTCGCATCGGTGATACCACCGTGCAGCCCGACAATGATCAGACCCGTGGTAAGGTCGCCAAGATCGGCTACCTGCTGCAGGTCAGCGAAGAGAACTAAGGAGGTACGAGAGAATGAAACTGAACGAACTCTCTCCCGCCGCCGGCTCCGTTAAGGAAGCTTATCGCAAGGGCCGTGGTCACGGCTCCGGCAACGGCAAGACCGCCGGTCGCGGTCACAAGGGTCAGCACGCTCGCTCCGGCGGCGGCACCCGCGTCGGCTTCGAAGGCGGCCAGATGCCTCTGACCCGCCGCATCCCCAAGCGCGGCTTTAACAACATTTTTGCTAAGCCCCTGGAAATCATCAACCTGTCTGCCCTCAACAAGTTTGAGGATGGCGAGATCGTCACCGCCGAGGCTCTCATGGCTAAGGGTATCCTGAGCAAGTGCGAGTACGGCTTCAAGGTCCTGGGCAACGGTTCCGTTGCCAAGAAGGTGACCGTGCAGGCCGCTGCTTTCTCCCAGGCTGCTAAGGACGCGATCGAAGCAGCTGGTGGAAAGGCAGAGGTGATCTAAGTGATTCAGACCATCCGTAAAGCTTGGGCAATTCCCGAGCTTCGCAAGAAGCTGGTGTTCACTGCGCTGCTGCTGCTGATTTTCCGCATCGGTAACGCAATCACCGTCCCCTATGTGGATGTGAACATGCTGGGCCAGTACATTGAGCAGATGAGCACCACCGTGCTGGGTCTGTACAACGTTATGTCCGGTAACGCATTCGCTACCGCCACCATCTTCGCCCTGGGCGTTCAGCCCTACATCAACAGCTCCATCATCATCCAGCTGTTGACTGTGGCCATCCCTGCTCTGCAGCGTATGGCACAGGAGGGCGGCGAGGCTGGCAAGAAGAAGATCCAGTCCATCACCCGTTATGCTACTATCATCATCGCAGTGCTGCAGGGTTGGGGTTACTACTCCATCATGAAGCAGGGTGCGATCCTGACCAGCCAGGGCTTCTGGGCCGCACTGGTCATCATCGTCTCCTTCGTGGCCGGCTCTGCCTTCGTGATGTGGCTGGGTGAGCAGATCACCGAGTTCGGCGTGGGCAATGGTATCTCCATCATCCTGTTCGCCGGCATCATCTCCCGCATCCCCAGCGCCGTGTCTACCGGCGTGGGCGTGCTCCGTGCAGATCCCACCAAGTGGTGGACCATCCTGCTGGTGCTGATCGGTGTTCTGGCCCTGATCGTGCTGATCGTCTGGGTCAACGGCGCCGAGCGTCGTATCCCCGTGCAGTATGCCAAGCGTCAGGTGGGTCGTAAGATGTACGGCGGCCAGGCTTCTTCCCTTCCCATGAAGGTGAATATGTCCGGCGTTCTGCCCATCATCTTCGCTCAGACCATCGCCATGCTGCCCGCTACCATCGGTGCTTTCGCTTCTCCCAAGGCCGGTTCCTTCTGGGAGACCATTCTGAAGGCTGTTGACACCAAGTCCATCGTGTACATGGTGCTCTACTTCCTGATGATCATTGCCTTTAGCTACTTCTACTCCACCATCCAGTTCAACCCCATTGAGATTTCCAACAACCTGAAGAAGAACGGCGGTTTCATCCCCGGCTTCCGTCCCGGTAAGCCCACCACCGACTTCATCAAGAAGGTTCTCAACAAGGTCGTGCTCTTCGGTGCCATCTATCTGGGTATCGTGGCAATCCTGCCCCTCATCATCGGCAAGATCGTCAACATCCCCGCTCTGTCCATGGGCGGTACTTCCGTCATCATCGTGGTGGGCGTGGCTCTGGAGACCGTGCAGAGCTTGGAGTCCCAGATGCTGATGCGTCAGTACAAGGGCTTCTTGGAATAAGAGGTATTAAAAAATGAAACTGATCCTTTTAGGCGCTCCTGGTGCCGGCAAAGGCACACAGGCAGACATTATCAAGCAGAAGTTGGGGATTCCCACCATCTCGACCGGTAACATCCTGCGTGCAGCCGTGAAAAACGGCACGCCCACTGGCCAGAAAGCGAAAGCGTTTCTGGACGCAGGTAAGCTCGTCCCCGATGATGTGATCATCGGTGTGATCAACGAGCGTCTGCAGGAGAGCGACTGCGCCAACGGCTACATTTTGGACGGCGTGCCCCGCACGATCGTACAGGCCGAAGCACTGGAGCAGGCGGGAATCAGATTCGACGCAGTGGTAGCCCTTGAGGTCCCCGATCAGCGTATCGTGGACCGCATGGGTGGCCGCCGTGTCTGCGAGCACTGCGGTGCCAGCTACCATGTCGTGCATATCCCTCCCAAGACCGAGGGCGTGTGCGATGCTTGTGGCGGCAAGCTGGTGCAGCGTAAAGATGATAGCCCCGAGACGGTCCTGCATCGTCTTGAGGTGTATCATAAAGAGACAGAACCGCTCAAGGGTTTCTACGAGGCCCGGGGTGTTCTGAAAACTGTGGACGATCTCCCCACTGTGGAGGAGACGACGCAGGCGATCTTGAAGGTTTTGGGGTATTAAGTACATGATCACGCTGAAATCGGAAAAAGAGATCGAACTGATGCGCCGTGCGGGAAAAATTACCGCGGCTGCCCGCGCTCTGGCACGGGATATGGTAAAGCCCGGCGTAACAACCCAACAAATTGACAAGGCAGTATTTGATTTCATCAAGTCTCAGGGGGCAACCCCCTCGTTCCTGAACTACGGTGGATTCACCGGCAGCGCTTGCATCAGCGTCAACGACGAGGTCATCCACGGCATCCCCGGTAAGCGGGTGCTGAAAGAGGGCGACATCGTCAGCGTGGATGTGGGTGCCTGCATCGGCGGATTCCACGGCGACTGCGCCGGAACCTACCCCTGCGGTCAGGTATCCGACGAGGCGCTGGACCTGATCCGGGTCACGCAGCAGAGCTTCTTCGAAGGCCTGCGCTACGCCCGCGAGGGATATCGCAGAGGTGACATCTCCGCCGCTATTCAGCGCTATGTGGAGAGCCACGGCTACAGTATCGTTCGGGAATATGTGGGACACGGTATCGGACGCAATCTGCACGAGGATCCCGAGGTACCGAACTTCGGTGAGCCCGGTCGCGGACCGCGTCTGCTGCGGGGTATGACCCTGGCCGTGGAGCCGATGGTCAACGCCGGCGCCGCCGCCATCATGAACATGGCAGACGGCTGGACGGTGAAGACAAAGGACGGCAAATTGTCCGCCCACTATGAGAACACCATCTTGATCACAGCCGGCGATCCGGAACTTCTGACGGATGCCGAGGGTTCTTTGGTGTGATGCCCATGAATATTGCCAAATCCAACATCGTAAAATCGGTCGCCGGCAGAGATGAGGGAGATTTGTTCTTCGTGCTTGCCACGCAAGAGGATTTCCTGCTGCTGGCCGACGGGAAGCGTCGGCGGATCGAGTCGCCAAAGCGCAAGCGCGTAAAACACGCCGTATTTGTGGCGCAGAGCGACAGCGTCGTAGCTGAAAAAATCAGAAGTAACGAAAAAATCACAAACAGTGAGCTTCGTAAAGCCTTAGCCGCATTCAGCGGCGGTAATCAAGACCGGGAGGGATAACAACTTGGCAAAATCCGATATGATCGAAGTCGAGGGTGTCGTCGTCGAGTCGCTGCCCAACACCACATTCCAAGTGGACATTGGAAATGGACACACTATTTTAGCGCATATTTCCGGAAAGCTCAGAATGAATTTCATCAGGATTCTGCCCGGTGACAAGGTGACTGTTGAAATGTCTCCTTATGATCTGACCCGTGGCCGAATTACCTGGCGTAGTAAGTAGGAGGTTTATCATCATGAAAGTAAGACCGTCCGTGAAGCCCATGTGCGAGAAGTGCAAAGTGATCCGTCGTAAAGGCCGTGTTATGGTCATCTGCGAGAATCCCAAGCACAAGCAGCGTCAGGGCTAAGTAGAAAGTGGAGGTGCTTTAAACTATGGCACGTATTGCCGGTATTGACCTGCCCAAGGATAAGCGAATCGAGATCGGTTTGACTTATGTCTATGGTATTGGCAGAAAGAGCGCTCAGGACATCCTGGAGAAGACTGGTATCAACCCCGACACCCGTGTGAAGGATCTGACCGAAGTCGAGGAGGCTAAGCTCCGCGAGGTTATCGATCAGGACTACATCGTCGAGGGTGACCTGCGCCGTCAGGTGGCGCTGGACATCAAGCGCCTGACTGAGATTGGCTGCTATCGCGGCATGCGCCACCGTCGTGGCCTGCCTGTCCGCGGTCAGCGCAGCAAGACCAACGCACGCACCCGCAAGGGTCCCAAGAAGACCATTGCGAACAAGAAGAAGTAAGGAGGGAGAATAAACAATGGCTAATGTTAAGGGCAAGAAGGTTATTCGCCGCCGCCGTGAAAAGAAGAACATTGAAAAAGGCCAGGTCCATATTCGTTCTTCCTTCAACAACACCATGGTCACCGTGACCGATACTCAGGGTAACGCTCTGTCTTGGGCTTCCTCTGGTGGTCTGGGTTTCCGTGGCAGCAAGAAGTCCACTCCCTTCGCCGCACAGAGCGCCGCTGAGACCGCCGCCAAGGCCGCTATGGAGCATGGCCTGAAGACCGTCGAGGTCTTCGTCAAGGGCCCCGGCCAGGGTCGTGAGGCCGCTATCCGCGCACTGCAGGCCGTGGGTCTGGAAGTGACCATGATCAAGGATGTCACTCCCATCCCCCACAACGGCTGCCGTCCGCCCAAGCGTCGCCGCGTGTAAGAACGAAAAGGAGGATTATCAGAAATGGCTAAGAATATGCAGCCTATCGCCAAGCGCTGCAAGGCGCTGGGTATCTCTCCTGCCGTTATGGGTTACTCCAAGAAGGAGACCAAGCGCAACCCCGGCGGCCAGATGAGAAAGAAGAAGAGCGAGTACGCCATCCAGCTCAACGAGAAGCAGAAGGTTAAGTTCGTCTACGGCATTCTGGAGAAGCAGTTCCGTGCATACTACGAGAAGGCTTCCGCCATGCCCGGCAAGACCGGCGAGAACCTGCTGACTCTGGTCGAGCGCCGTCTGGACAACGTGGTGTTCCGTCTGGGCTTCGCCATGACCCGCCGTGAGGCCCGTCAGCTGGTGAGCCACGCACACTTCACCGTCAATGGCCAGAAGGTCAACATTGCCTCTTACCTCGTCCGCGTGGGCGATGTGATCGAGGTCAAGGAGTCCAGCCGCAGCGCCGCTTGCTTCAAGCGCCTGATGGGCGAGGATGCCCCCCTGTTCAATGTCCCCCAGTGGCTCTCCCGCGAGAAGAACGCCCTGAAGGGTACTGTCCTGCAGATGCCCGCCCGCGAGGATATCGATATGCCCATCGAGGAGCACCTCATCGTCGAGTTGTACTCCAAGTAATAGGGAATATTGCCCTCACGAGGAACTTACCAAGATTATACGGCGTTTGCCGTATCGCCACATGAATTTGAAGGAGGGTACTGCATGATCGAAATTGAGAAGCCCCAGATCGAGTGTGTTGAAACGCCCGGTGATGCTTCCTATGGCAAATATGTGATCGAACCTCTGGAGCGTGGTTACGGAACGACTTTGGGCAATGCGCTGCGCCGCATTATGCTCTCCTCTCTGCCCGGCACTGCCGCCACCAGCATCAAGATTGCCGGTGTGCAGCATGAGTTTTCCACCATTCCCGGTGTGAAAGAAGATGTGACGGAGATCGTTCTGAACACGAAGGCGCTGTTGACCAAGCTGTACTGCGAGGGCCCCAAGACCGTCTTTATCGAGGCAGTCGGCCCCTGTGAAGTGACCGCCGGTGATATCAAGGCCGACGGTGAGGTGGAAGTGCTCAACCCTGAGCTCCACATCGCCACCCTTGATGTGGGCGCCACCCTGAGCATGGAGATCTGCCTGTGCCACGGCCGTGGCTATGTCTCTGCCGACAAGAATAAGGCACTGCGTCCCGGCGTGATCGGCGTGATCCCCATCGACTCTATCTACACCCCCGTCTACAAGGTCAACTACACTGTTGAGAGCACCCGCGTGGGCGCCTCCAGTGACTATGACAAGCTGACGCTGGAAGTGTGGACTGATGGCACCATCTCCGCAAGAGATGCCGTGTCTCTGGGCGCCAAGATCCTGTGCGACCACTTTGCCCTGTTCACTGACCTGAGCGACAGCGTGGGCGATAAGTCCACCGTTGTTGAGAAGGCCACCGATTCCAAGGACAAGATGCTGGAGCTGACCATCGAGGAGCTGGATCTCAGCGTCCGCAGCTTCAACTGCCTCAAGCGTGCCAACATCAACACCGTCGAGGACTTGATCTCCAAGACCGAGGACGAGATGATGAAGGTCCGCAACCTGGGCCGCAAGTCTCTGGAAGAGGTCATCAACAAGCTGGCCATGATGGGTCTGTCCCTGGCCAACGAGGAAACCAACTAACATCCTATCAAGGAGGAAACGTAATATGCCCGGAACTCGTAAGCTCGGTAAGACTACCGATCAGCGTATGGCGATGCTCCGTCAGCAGGTCACCGATTTCCTGGACAACGGTCGTATGGAGAGCACCATCACCCGTTGCAAGGAGATCAAGCCCCTGGCTGAAAAAATGATCACCCTGGGCAAGAAGGGTGACCTGGCTGCCTATCGTCAGGCACTGAGCTTCATTACCCGCGAGGACGTTGCCAACAAGCTGTTCAAGGAGATCGCTCCTGAGTACGCTGAGCGCAACGGTGGCTACACCCGCATCATCCGCACCGGCGTTCGCCGCGGCGATGCTGCTGAGACCGCCATCATCGAGCTGGTGAAGTAAGCGCACCAAACAA
>RHMF01002482.1_pt1 | contig 11773 bp, 9 predicted proteins | sample 5365151 | NCBI WGS metagenome assembly RHMF01 (sample SAMN10266501, study PRJNA497801) | feces metagenome | isolation source: feces | host: Bos taurus | place: China: Prairie of Fairy Mountain | collected 2017-08-14 | reverse complement strand
CATTTGTGCTATGCGTTCTGAGTCTTTTATTTCAAAGGCTTCTTGTGATAGGTTTATGAGTAGGACTTTTATTTCTCCGCGATAGTCGGCATCTATTGTACCTGGTGAGTTTAATACTGTGATTCCGTTTTTGAATGCTAAGCCTGAACGTGGACGTATTTGTGCTTCTGTGCCTATTGGCAATTCTATGTAAAGTCCTGTTGGGATTAATGCTCTCTGCATTGGTTGGAGAATGATTGGTTCTGCAAGAGAGGCTCTTAAATCCATACCTGCCGATGAGATTGTCTCATAGGCAGGTAGTGGGTGTTGTGATTTGTTTATGATTTTTACTTTCACTTTGTTTTTGTTTCTTGTTTTAATCTACGCAAGCGTTAAGGCTTTTGTTGATTCCATATACTACTTGACCGTCTTGGTTGATGGAATAGTTTGAAGTTTGATTTGTTTGTGAGTATTCTTGATCAAAATTCATTGTTTCCATTTCTAATGGTGAGGTTGATATGAGTTGATTGATTCCTTCTTCTGTTGAAAGTAATTCTCTTATTTTTTGCATTCTTACCATTCGCTCTTCAACTGTAAGTTTTGGGTTTACTGGAAAGTTTAAGCCTATTGGTTTTTGTTGTGCTGGTGGTTCTTGTTTGATTTCAACAGGTGCTTCTGGTTTTGTTATCACAGCTATTTGAGGTTCTGAGATAATGCCTGTTAATTTTGTTGCTGCTTCAGTGTTTGGTGTAGTGTTTGTTAGGGGATTCATATTAATATCAACTGATATTACTTGTCTGGTATCAACTATCGGTTGTTTTACTTCTTCTTCCCTTTTAGTTATTACTACGTCTTCTTGTTTTGGTTTGATATATGGTTCTTCTATTTGTACTGGTTGTTGTGTAACAACTGTTGTTTGTGTTGGTTGTGATAATACGCTTGTTGTTAGTGGTGTTCTTTGTTGTGGTGTGTAGATTTCTTGTGAGTTAAATCCTGTTGCTACTAAGGTTATAGACAATTTATCTCCTAATGTGTCGTCTATTCCCATACCCCAAATGTATTCTACCTCATCATTTGTAACTTCTTCTAAGTATGTTGTAATAGTGTCTATTTCTTCCATACGTGTTTCGTTTTCTTCTGATGATAGGAAGTATAGAAGTATTTTCTTTGTTGATGATATATCATTATCATTAAGCAGTTTTGAGGTTGTTGCTGCTTGTATTGCTTCCATAGCTCTGTTTTCTCCTTCTGCAATTCCTGTTCCCATAAGAGCTACTCCTGAGTTTTTCATAACAGATTGAACGTCTCTGAAATCGACATGTACTCTTCCTGTTCCTGTCATCATTTCAGAAATTCCTTTTGCTGCTGTTAAAAGAATGTCGTCTGCCATTGCAAAGGCTTTACTCATAGTAAAGTTACCATATTCTTTTAGTTTGTCTGTGTTGATTGTAATTACGGCATCAACTTCTTCTCTTAGTCTTTTTATACCTTCTTGTGCTTGAGTTTTTCTCTTTCTTCCCTCAAATGAAAATGGTAAGGTTACTACTCCAACTACTAATATTTGTTCTTCTGTTGATTCTAATTGTATTTCTTTTGCAAATCTCGCTATCACAGGTGAGGCTCCTGTTCCGGTTCCTCCACCCATTCCTGCTGTTACAAATAGCATTCTTGTATTATGCTCTAAGTATGATTTGATTTCTTCTTCTGCTTCTTCTGCTGCAACACGTGCAATTTCTGGTGCATTACCTGCTCCTAACCCGCCTTCTCCTATTTTGATTTTGTTTGATACAGGTGAAGTGTCTAATGATACTTGGTCTGTGTTACAAACTATAAAGTCCACGCCTTGTATCCCACACTTGAACATGTGATTTACAGCATTGGTTCCTGCACCTCCTACTCCTAATACTTTTATATATGAGGATTGTTCTTTTGGTGCGTCCATTTTCAATAAATTACTTTCTGTTATTTCGCTTTCAAATTGCATTAATTCTTCCATACTTTTATTCTTAAATGACAAATAATATATCAATTTGTAAAATTACTATTTTTTATATACACAATAATGATTGAGATTCATAGAGTTTTCCACAGGAAAGTGTTAATAATACTATTCCTTTCCTTCTCCTATGATGCCTCCAAGAAATTTTTCTATTTTTTTCACAAAACTTTTTCTATTTTTTTCAGGCTCTACTTCAATAGTTTCTTGTACTCCTACTTGTTGCTGTTCTTCTTTTTCTTCTTCCTCTTTTGGAGTGCCTAATAATTTTTCTTCTAAATCTTGAAGTGCTTTTAGAATCAATCCTATTCCAGTTGCGTGCATTGGGTGTTTCATCTCTTCGGTTATTGTTCCTGAGAGATGTTCTTGTGGGGTTCCTATGCGAGCATCTAATCCTAAAATAAATTCTGCGTATTTATCTATGTCTTTTATTTTTGCTCCTCCTCCTGTTAAAACAACGCCTGCTATGAGTTTTTTGTCGTAGCCTGTGTTTACTAACTCATATAAGACTTGATCTAATATCATTGTTACTCTTGAATTAATCACTCGTATTAATTGTTGTACTGATATTTCTTTTGGGTCTCTTCCTCTAAAACCTGGTATAGAAATAATTTCATTATTTGATGTAGAGGTTTCAAGACATGCTCCAAAATTACATTTTAGGGCTTCGGCTTGTGATCTTATGATAGAGCAGCAGTCCTTTATGTCGTCTGTTATTACATTTCCTGCTAATGGAATTACGGCTGTGTGTCGTATTATTCCTCCATGGAAAATTGCAACATCGGTTGTGCCTCCTCCTATATCAACTAAACAAATTCCTGCATCTTTTTCTCCTTTATCTACTACTGATTCTGCTGAGGCTATTGGCTCTAATACCAATTTCTTTACTTTATATCCTGCTAATTGTACGCTTCGATAAATGTTTTGTATGTTTGTTACATTTCCTGTTATTAAATGGAAATCTCCTGCCAAACATTTTCCTATTCTTCCTACTGGATTAATTGTTGGAGAATCATTATCTACAATGTAATTTTGAGGAATAACATCTATTATTTGTTCTCCATGTTCCATGAGAATGTCGTATTGTTCGTTTTTTAGTCGCTCTACGTCTTCTCTTGTAATAATGTGTTCTTCTTCTCTAATTATAATGTTTCCTCTATGTTGTTTAGAGCGAATATGATGTCCTGCAATTCCTACATATACTTCTTCTACTGTTTCTCCCGACATTTCTTCGGCTTCTTTTACCGCTATTTTAATGGAAGAAGCTGTATCTTCTATGTTTTTTACAACACCTCTTTCTACTCCATGAGATTCTGTACGTCCCATTCCTAATATGTGAATCTCATCATTTTCTTTTTTCTCCGCAATAAAAACTGCAATTTTTGTCGTACCGACATCAATTCCTACTACTATTTTTCTCATATCGTTTATTGTGTTTTAATGATTATTTTCTAACGCAAACTACTTGTCCGTCAAATTCTAATTTTACTTCACTATAATTATCCCAACCAAATTCTAAAAATCCCTCTTTATATAGATTATTTAACTTCAAAAGTTTAAGATCAATATTTTCTATTCCTCCAAATTTAATAACATAATCACCAACTTTTGGCAATAGCTCATAATTTGATTTTTTATCGTAATAAATTTGATCTATTTGATTAAAAAGCACACTATCTTCTCTTAGTTTTGAAGTAAGTATGTATGTGTTATATATTATAGGTGTTCGACTTGAATCTATTTTTGTTATTCCTTTTAAAGTTTCTTTTATATCTCCGTTTACTATTAGAACATTTGCTGACTTACGCTTTAGGATATTACAAACATTACCTTCTTCATCTATGTAATATTGTTCTCCTTTATTGTTTATTACTCTTAATATTGGATTGTTTTGCGTAATTGATATTTTCAAACTTCCAAGTAAGTCTAAATACACATCAACAGAATAGACAAAATTCTTTTTTCTTAAAAATTCTTCTATTGTTTCTATTTCTATTTCTTTTCTTTTGTATTTAGTAAAGTCTCCAAATTTTTTATTTAGCGTAACACAAACTTGTTCTTTTGTTATAAGTTGATCTGCTCCTTTATAAATCATCTCAACTTCAACTTTTGAGACACTTAAATTCTTCATTGTAATATTTGTTACAATAATTAGTAAAAGTACCCCTAATATTATCAAGATAAATTTTATTTTTTTATTCATCTTCTGTTAGTAATTGCATTATAGGTTCAACTAATTGATCTATATCTCCTGCTCCAAGAGTTACTAATAGTTGTGGTTGTAAAGCCGATAGTAATGGTAGTAATTGTTCTTTTGTTACATGGTATTTATCCATTTTATTTATTTTATGCAAAATCGTTTTAGAAGTTATTCCTGGTATAGGTTCTTCTCTGGCAGGATAGATTGGCAATAATATTATATCATCTAAATTTTCCAATGCTTTTGCAAATTCATCTGCAAAGTCTTTTGTTCTTGAATAAAGATGAGGTTGGAAAATTCCACATATACGTTTATTTGGATATAAGTGTTTTAAAGAATTTATAGTTGCATCTATTTCTTCTGGATGATGTGCATAATCATCATAAAAGATAGTATCTGTTGTTTTTAGTTTTAAATCAAAACGGCGTTTCATTCCTTTGAATGATTTTAACGCAGCTCTTAATTCATATTCGTTTACTCCAAGTTTTAATGCTATTGATAATGCGAGTACAGCATTTTCAATATTATGAATACCAGGATAAGTCATTTGCATATCATAGTATATCTTTTCTGGAGTATGGTAATCAAAATAATAACTTCCATTGCTTACTCTCACATTCCAAACATAATAATCCGATTCTATATCTGTTAAAGAATAGGTTTGTGATTTTATTTCTTTATTTGTTTCTACAGACAATCCTTTTTTAAGAAATATTTGTCCTTTTTCTTTGGTTTGATTTACGAATTGTGTGAAAGCTTTTTCTAATTCACTTTTATTTTCATATATATCTAAGTGATCAGCAGAAATAGAGGTTATTGCTGATATGTACGGCGTTAGTTGTAAAAATGATCTATCATATTCATCTGCTTCTACAACAACATAGTCTGAATTTTCATTACATAACATATTAGTAGAATAGTTATTTGCTATTCCTCCTAAAAAAGCAGAGCAACCTATTTTACTATTGTGTAATAAATGTGCAAGTAATCCTGAGGTCGTAGTCTTTCCGTGAGTACCAGATATTGCTATAACTTTTTTATCTTTTATTATTTCGGATAAAGCCAAAGCTCTTTTCTCTAATCTTATACCCTTTTCAACAACAGCCTGTAATATTTTATTATCATTTGGTATAGCAGGAGTATATATTACCAAATCAATAGTCTCTGGTAAATGTATTGGATTATCTTCGTAAGTAATATCCATTCCCTCCTCTTCAAGAAGAATTGACAATTGTGTACGAGTTCTGTCATATCCATAAACCTTATGCCCATTATTATTCAAATAACGAGCAATAGCACTCATACCTATACCGCCTATTCCTATAAAATAATACGTCTTTAACCTCATTTATTAAGTATAATTTCTATTTGTTCAACTATTCTTTTATCAGCATCTCTTATTCCTAGTTTTATAATATTTGCTGACATTTCTTCTCTCATGGCTTGATTATTTATCAACTTATCCAACTCTCCAATAAGTTTTTCTCTCGATTCAATATCCTTTACCATTATAGCGGCAGATTTTGAAACAAGGGCATTTGCATTTTTAGTTTGATGGTCTTCCGATACATTTGGAGATGGAACTAAAATACAAGGTTTTCCAACTATACATAGTTCTGAAATAGCAATTGCTCCTGCTCTTGAAATTATAACATCGGCCAAAGAATATGCTTGCTCCATTTCATATATAAATTCATAAACCTTAATATTAGGAGTATTTAGCTGTGCAACTCTTTCCTTTGCTTTTTCAAAGAACCATTTACCTGTTTGCCATATTAGTTGAATATCATTTTTTATAAAATAATCAAGATTATTTATTATGCTTTCATTTATAGTTAATGCACCTAAACTTCCTCCTACAACTAACACAACTGGTTTGTCTGCAACAACATTAAATGTTGAAAAAGCTTTGGTTTTAATCTCTGCTATATTCTCTTCTAAAAGAGATATGTTTTGACGAATAGGATTTCCTGTAAATACTATTTTATTTGTAGGAAACCATCTCTCCATATTCTCATAGGCAACACATATCCTGTTTACTCCGTCCGCCAAAATCTTATTTGTTACCCCAGGATAAGAGTTTTGCTCTTGTATAAGCGTAGGTATTTTTTGAGAAACTGCAGAGCGTAATATTGGCCCTGAAGCATATCCTCCTACTCCTATAACTATATCTGGTGAAAAGCTTTTAATTATTTTTTTTGCTTTCATCATAGATGATAACAACTTAAATGGAAACGAAAAATTCTTCCATAACTTTTTTCTTTGAAAGCCAGCAACAGGCAAACCAACTATTTGGTAACCTGCTTGTGGAACTTTCTGCATTTCCATCTTTCCTTTCGCACCAACAAACAATATTTCTGCATCTTGATGTTTACTCTTCAACGCATTCGCTATTGATATTGCAGGGAAAATATGTCCTCCTGTTCCTCCTCCACTTATTATCACCTTCATAACTCTTGTGTATTTATATTATCTATTTGTGAATTTTCTTCTTTATTTTCTATTATTTTTTTCTTTTTAGTCTTTTCTGTTTCCGCACTTATATTAAGAATTATTCCTAACGCAAAACTACTAATAAGGAATGATGTCCCTCCATAACTTATAAAAGGTAGAGTTTGTCCTGTAACAGGCATACCACCAATAGCAACGAACATATTTACGAGTGCTTGTATTATAATAACAAACGATATACCTGCCGATAGATAACTACCAAATATACCGTTAGACTCTCTCGACACCCTTATGCACCTATAAAACAAAACGAAATATGCTAACAAAACGATTATACACATAATGATTCCACCTTCTTCTAATATGACAGCAAAAATGAAATCGTTATGAGATTCACTCAAAAAACGTCCTTCAACAGTATTACCTATACCAAGTCCTGTTACTCCTCCAGTTGCGATAGCCATTATTGCAGAATTCATTTGATTATACTCGTTCGGATCATTATTAACAAAGTTATCTATTCTACTAACCCATGTTGCGTTTCTACCAATTTCCACACCCGCATAATGTAATCCAAAAACACCTATAAGCAAAACTATGCCAAAAACAATAATCATTAGTATTTGTTTTAGTTTTGCTCCTGCAATAAATATCAATGTAAAACAAGCTAAGAAAACAATTGCAGCTGTCGAAAAATTTTCTGGAAAAATTAATCCACAAATAAGAAAAATCTTGAACATAAGTTTCCAAAACTCGTCTTTTTGCTTAATCTTATCTCGCAAAGACTCTAATTCCGAAGCTACATATACTATAAGAACATATTTTACTATCTCTGAGGGTTGGAATTGTCCTAAACCCGGTATCACTAACCAACGATTAGCATCTTTCCCCCATATTCCACCAATCACTAATGTAAAAAACAATAATGCTGCCGAAAACCAATAAATCAACGACAATCCCCTTGCATAATTAACATACCTTATTTTATGCACAAGATAAACCACTGCAATACCAAGACATATTATAAAAGTTTGTTTTAAAAACATAGTTACAATATCTCCGTTTGTACGATAGACACTCTTTCCTATACTGCTAAAAACAAATATTAGAGATAAGACAGATAGTATTAAATACACTATCCATATTACTTTATCGCCTTTTATTTGTGGTTTACCTAATTTCATTCTCATTTACTATAATTCATTTACCAATTGCAAAAATCTATTTGCATTGTTTTCAATATTTTCTTCACTACCATTTGCAGGAGAATAGACAACAACATCTGGTTCGTTAGCAAAATAATATGCCATCTTTACCGCCTCTGACAAATTGTTTACTTGAATTAAATTTGTCAATCCATTAAAGGCTTTAGATATTTTATTATCATCTCCTCCTACCGCAATCAAAGTATGAACCTTTTCTTTTACAGAATTAGCTAAAGATACGAAATTTTCATTCTTATCCTCTATTTCAAGAATCCATATAATCGGATTTCCAATTGTCTCAAATGTAAACCAAGTAGCATTAGGATTTATACTTTTTGAGTCATCAATATAGTTTACTCCTTTTATATTGGCTACGACTTGCCTTTTATGTTTAGCATTTTCTTTACTTGCAAACATACTTTTTAAAGTTTCATTTCTTAGACGAGAAACTTCTGAATATTGTCTTCCTGCCAAAGTTGAATATATAGTTCTTCCTTGTGTTGCCAACTTATCGATAGTCATTTTATCTTAATTTAAGTGTTACTATTGTGGTTACTGCTAAAATTATAGAAATTATAAAGAATCTTTGTACTATTTTTTGTTCAGGATAACCCTTCTTTTGATAATGATGATGAAGTGGAGACATAAGGAATATACGTCTTCCTTCTCCATATTTCTTCTTTGTGTATTTGAAGTAAGAAACCTGCACTGCATTACAACTGAAAGATTTTCTACTATGAAAACGCCACATAGAATTGGTATTAACAACTCTTTTCTTATCAAAATCGCAAATACTGCAATTATTCCACCTATTGCCAATGAACCTGTATCGCCCATAAAAATTTGAGCTGGGTGAGTATTGTACCAAAGAAAGCCCATAGTCGCTCCAACAAATGCAGCAATAAAAATTGTCAATTCCCCAACATTCGGAATATACATTATATTAAGGTAATTGGCAAAGATTATATTTCCCGACACCCAAGCAAGAATTGCTAAACAAGCTCCAATGATAGCAGAGGTACCCGTGGCAAGTCCATCTATACCATCAGTAAGATTTGCTCCGTTAGAAATTGCCGTTATAAAGAATATCACAATAGGAATGAATATTAACCAAGCATAATCTTTATAATCATCGCCTATCCACTTTATTAACCAACTATAATCAAACTCATTATTTTTTACAAATGGTATTGTAGTTTTAGTAGAGCGTGAAGATTCTTCTTGAAACTCCACTTTGGCTTGCTCATATTGCGATTTGTCTTGTAAATTATGTTCTTTTGAATATTGAGCTATTTCAGTTTTTTCTTTTATTGTTATATCTGGGTGGAAATACATCATGCAACCAACCACAATTCCTAAAACAACTTGTCCTACAACTTTGAGTTTTCCACTTAATCCTGCTTTATTTTTTCTAAAAACCTTAATATAATCATCTATAAAGCCCAATGCTCCTAACCAAACAGTTGTTATCAACATTATTATTACATAAATATTATCCAATTTAGCAAATAATAATGTTGGTATAAGAATTGCTGCCAATATTATAAGACCTCCCATTGTTGGTGTACCTTCTTTTGCTTTTTGGCCTTCTAATCCTAAATCTCTTACTGTTTCTCCAACTTGTTTTCTTCGTAAAAAGTTTATTAACTTCTTACCAAAAACTATTGTAATAAGTAAAGAAGTTATCACAGCACCAGCAGCACGAAAGGAAATGTACTGAAACACTCCTGCTCCTGGGAAATCAAAACTCGAATCTAACCAATCGAATAAATAATACAACATAATATTTTATCTTTTTTTACTATCAATATTTTAAAACCTCTTCTTTATCATCAAAATGATGCTTTACGCCTTCTATTTCTTGATATGTTTCGTGGCCCTTGCCTGCAATAAGAATTATATCTGCCTTATCTTTTGCTAATTGAGAAGCTAATTTTATTGCTTGTCGTCTATCAGTTATGCAAAACAACGATTCGTTATCCACAACTCCTTTTTTCATATCTTCAATAATGTCATCAGGATTTTCAAAGCGTGGATTATCAGAGGTTAATATCACTATATTGCTTCCTTCTTGTGCAATCTTAGCCATTTCTGGTCGTTTTGTCTTATCTCTGTTACCTCCACAACCTACAACCGTTATTAACTTACCTTCAAGTTTGATTTCATTGATTGTAGATATAACATTAAGCAAAGCATCTGGGGTATGAGCATAGTCAATTATTGCTGTGGCTCCATTTTTCAAACGATAAGTTTCAAATCTTCCATTAGCAGCTTTCAATTTACTCAATCCTACTAAAATTTCTTCTTGTTTCAATCCACACAACTCTGCTATGGAATAAATAGCAAGTAGGTTATAGGCGTTAAACTGCCCAACTAATTGTGTAGATACTTCTTTTCCATTTATATTTAGCAATAATCCAAAGAAACTATTTTCAATTATCTTCGCCTTATAGTCAGCCATTCTACTCAAACTATAAGTGAATTTTCTAGACTTTGTAGTTTCCAACATCTTCTCTCCATTTCTATCGTCAATGTTAGTAAGAGAAAATGCCTTTTCAGATAAAGAATCAAAAAATCCTTTCTTTGCGTTTATATAGTTAGCAAATGTTTTATGGTAATCTAAATGATCGTGAGTTATATTACTAAATACTCCTCCGTAATATGACAATCCCCAAATTCTATATTGGTCTACTGCATGGGAACTAACTTCCATAAAAACATATTCACAACCACACTCTACCATTTCATTTAATAATTTATTCAATGATAAAGAATCAGGTGTGGTGTGTGTGGAAACAATTTCTCTATTTCCTATTTTGTTTACTATTGTAGAGATTAAGCCACATTCATAGCCTAAGGACTTAAACAAATTATAGGATAGAGTTACGGTTGTTGTTTTTCCATTAGTTCCTGTTATGCCTATTAATTTTAATTTAGAGGAAGGATTATCGTAATAGTTTCTTGCTAACAACGCCAAGGCTTTTGAAGAATTTTCTACTTTTAAATAAGTTACGCCCTCTTTAATTTGCTCTGGTATTTGCTCTAAAACTACAACGCTTGCTCCATCATTTATTGCTGAATCAATGAAATTGTGTCCATCAATCTGTGTTCCCTTTTGAGCAACAAATAGACTATCTTTTTTAACCTTACGAGAATCAAAGACTATTTCGCAAATAGATAAGTCCAAACTTCCTATTTGTTCTATAACTTTTATATCTAACAATAAATCTCTTAGGTTTCTTTTCATTTTCCTTTGACTTAAAAAATTATCTCTTTGAATTAAAAAATTATTTCTTTGAATTATTTATGCCTAATTCTAAGACAATTACCTCATCTGTTATTTTACTTCCTGCCGCTATGCTTTGACTAATCACTTTTCCTTTTCCCTTAAACCTAACTTGCATACCGAGATTTTCAAGCATATATAAAGCATCTTTTATCGTTAATCCTATTACATTAGGCACAACATCTTTGTTTATATTGTAAGGGATAAATTCCAAACTATCCTTTATCTCTCTTACTTTTAACCATTGAGAAGAAGGAAGATTTACATCAAATCCCAAAGACTGACATAAAGCCTCATAAGATGCAGTATTACCAAATTTCATAATAGGGATTTTCTTTTCAGTTGTGTTTCCATTCTTGCTCAATCCAATTCTTGTTCCAACAACTCTATCAGATAAATCTCTGAAAACAGGAGCTGCCAAATCACCTCCATGAGTTTTCGATCCTTTTGGATTTATTATAAGTACTATACAAGAATACTTAGGTTCATCTGCAGGAAAATATCCAACAAAAGAAGCTCTGTGAAGTTTTTTTATAACTCCCTTTTCATTATAATTTATTTCAGCTGTTCCTGATTTCCCTGCAATTCCGTAAGAAGCGCCTTTTAATCTTCGTCCTGTACCGTTGTTCACAACCCCTTTCAAGACTCTGTGAATA
>RHMF01001205.1_pt1 | contig 11788 bp, 11 predicted proteins | sample 5365151 | NCBI WGS metagenome assembly RHMF01 (sample SAMN10266501, study PRJNA497801) | feces metagenome | isolation source: feces | host: Bos taurus | place: China: Prairie of Fairy Mountain | collected 2017-08-14 | reverse complement strand
GGCTCGTGGTGGGCGTTGTTTAAGCCTACGGGAACAACGATATGTCCAGCTCGGATATTAGCCCATTTGGCAAAAGACTTCTGAATCCAGAATTGCTCCAGCTCTACCTCTCCGCCTTTCTCGGTTTCCTGTTCCCATTCACCGCCTTCTTCGTCTTCTTTCTCGTAGGCGATGCCATTACCTCCGTGTTCGAACTCTATCTCCGTGCCGAAGGACCAACCCTTGCCGAAGTCGTAACCTAAGTAGATGACAGCATGTGGAATGTCAAACCGTCCATGGCTAGGGTCATTCTTATGTTCTTCAGGTTGGCTATAGCGGCTTACATGATCGCTATAGAAATTACGGGAGAAAGCAATTTCTCCATAACCGCCTACGCTTAAGCGATCCCAGAAGGTACGGTGTGAAACACTGTCTTTTGTATTCTCTTGCGCGTTAGCAGCATGACACACAGGAAGTAGTATCCATGTGAAAATTAATAATTTTTTGATCATACCGGTTATACTTTTTTAAATTTCTTTTCGGCTGCAAAGGTAGACTATTTAGACATTGTCTACAATACCTAAAAATGATGAATTTGTGTGAAAGTATTGCAAATGTCCTGTAAAATCAGTACTTTTGCATCGTCATTATATATTATTATTTAGGTATAGGCATGAAGAACTTGAAGATGTATGAGTCCGAAGATAAGATGATTACGCTTATCAAGGATAACTATAGTCTGTTGCAGGCATTGGGCAGTTTTGGCATAAAGCTTGGATTTGGTGACAAGACAGTACGGGAAACCTGTGAACTGAACCATGTGGATACCTATACTTTCCTGGCTGTGGTTAACTTCACCATTAATGGGTATTCGAACTATGACGATGACGAGCAGCTGGATGTACGGACGTTGTTGCACTATCTGGATGCCAGCCATACTTACTTCCTGGATTATCAGTTGCCCTCTATCAGGAGACAGCTGGCAGAGAGTTTTGATGAAAATGATTCTCTGGGGCATCTCATCATGAAGTTCTATGATGGATATGCCCGTGAGATACAACGCCACATGAAATACGAGGAAAAAACGTTGTTCCCGTATGTGATGGCATTGCTAGACGGGCGAACTGTCAATGACTATAATGTAGAGACTTTCTCAAAACACCATGAGTCAACCGACAAGGCATTGCGCGAGTTGAAACTGATGATTATCAAATATCTGCCTTCCGACCCGCATAGTAATAACAAACTGACGGCTACGCTCTATGATATCTACAATAACGAGGAGTGGCTGAAACTGCATGCGGAAGTGGAGGACAAGATTTTTGTACCAGCTATTCGTCGGATGGAACAGCTACAGAAACAGAGTGATGTGACGAAGAACATCTCCACCATGGTCTTCAAGAGCGGTCAGGACAATAGCGATGCGCTGTCGGACCGTGAGCGTGACGTCATTATCTCACTGGTTCAGGGAATGTCAAACAAGGAGATAGCTGACCATCTTTGTATATCTACGAATACGGTGATCACGCATCGCAGGAATATTGCTCGTAAGTTGCAGATTCATTCTCCGGCCGGACTGACCATCTATGCCATCGTGAATGGTTTGGTTGATATCAGTAGTGTGAAGCTCTGACTTCTCACCTCTCACCTCTTATATATCATTAATATCTACGTATCCGTGCATTACCGCATAGATGGTGAGAGCGGATACGCTTTTCATGCCCAATTTGTCCATGATGTTTTTGCGATGGGTAATCACAGTGGCTATCCCGATATTCAATAGGGTTGCAATTTCCTTATTGATATGACCCTGTACGATGAGCGACATGACTTCTATTTCGCGGTCTGTCAGAATCTTCTGTTGTAGGACTTTGGGTATGGGAGGAAGATGTTGTCCTCCATGATGGGCATGCTGCATCAGAAGGAGCAGTTGTTTGATCAGTTGAGGCTCGGGTTGGTTAATGCAGAGACTGTGAAACTCTGACAGCAGGGCAGTTTCCTCTAACTGGAGTGTCAAGACAATTGTCTTTCGGCGGTTTTCCTGAAAAAACTGACGCTCTTGAAGTACGATGTTCATCGACACGAAAAAGTGGACATACGAATTGGGCTGACAGGCTTCTAGTTCGGCAAAAGAACCGTAAGTGTCCACCGTCATAATGGGCATGACATTTTGTAGAATCTGCTTGAGTCCTAAGGCAGCCAGGGTGTTGGAATCGACAATGGCAATTCGGGGCCTGTTCTGTATCTGTTGTCCCATGTCCTTATTACTGGTTCATGAAATAGAGCTTATTGGCCTGTTCCAGTATGATTTGTGCCATGACATCATTGTGTGGCGAGGCACCGTTGATGATGTCGAACATCCACTTAATACCGGGTTTTCCTCCTCCTGATTTGAGAATACGGACGATACAGAGGTTCTGTAGTGCAATATTGGAGGAGAGGATATCAATGTCTGTTGCTCCCAACTGATAGAGAGCCAGTTGGTAGGCGTCTTCACTGTTTTCACGAATCATCCGTTCAACATCGCCTAAGGTGTTCATACCCATCAGTCGTAACAGCTCCAGGTAAGGCGTGGGTGACTCGTTTTGCAGTTCTGCCTGTGTAATGGCAGCTATCTGGCGGTTTAGCTTATCGAAAGGCTGAAGGGCAATATACGACTGGAAGGTGTCGCCATCCAGCAGGACTTCCTCCAGTTGTCCACTCTGCACCAGACTTTGCATTCGTCTCCGATAGTCACTGATGTCGGTTCGTATGCGACTGAACTCATTGTCGGCAAGTTCCAGCAAACCAGCCAGTCGACTGAGGTTGCGATGGTATTCTCCAGGAATTTCGAGATCGCTTTTATAGCCGATGTCGTGTTGAATGGCTGACCATACATGCTGCAACGCCGTACGCATCTGTAACTCGAAGGGCATATTGTTCAGCTCCGGATGATTCTCATCGTAGTACAGAGACTTGGGCAGTCTGCAGATATAGTGTAACGAATTGTATCCAAAGCTATCGTACTGATGCATCTTCCGTTTGTCGATAGAATTGCTCCAGTCGATTTCAAAAAGCGTTTCTGCCATCGAGGCAATGCGGTCTACGTCTTCATTATAGAAGGTAATGATGCGGGCTCCGAAGATGTCAGTAATATCGGAGATTGATTGGTATTTCGCTCCTTTCCGTGCCAGTTTTCCTGCCAACGAGTGTGCGGTTTTGATGCGTGACTCCATGGAGTTCAGCTCAATCCCGGCCTGTTTCACCAATTCACCCAGTTTTTCCATTACCACACGCTGAAGAAGACTATATACAGGGAGTTGCTCCTGATAGTCTTCCATCAGCATGGTACAATGTAGGTCGAGTCCGTATTCCTCCATTTCAGTCACTTAATCTCAAAGAGATTGTAGAAACCAGTCATCATGAAGACTTTCTTGATTTCATCATTGATATTCTCAATAATGACTTTGCCACCTTTGGCACTGGTCTCTTTGCGGAGACTTAAGAAGAGTCGGAGACCAGAACTGCTGATATAATCCAGTTTTTCGCAGTCCAGTGTGATGACTTTGTCAGCGTTCTCCATCAGAGGTTGCATGTCTTTAGTTGCCTGAACAGCAGAAGGGGTGTCGAGACGACCAATCATCTGTGCGGTATAACCACCGTTTTGTTCTTTAATTTCGATTGTCATAATAGTGTATTTATTGATTTTGAATAATAAACAATGTGTTGAAACCAGTCATTTCAAATACTTTCTTGATTTCGTCGTTGATATTGAGGATTGTTACCTTGCTTCCTACAGAGGCTGCATGCTTGCGAATATTCAACAAGATACGTAAGCCAGAACTGCTGATATAATCCAGATGGGTACAGTCGATGATGATATCATGACCGATACAATCGTTCAACGGGGCGAGGTCTTTTGTTGTCTGTTCTGCAGCAACAGTGTCCAATCGTCCTTCCAGTGTGGCAATGTATTTGCCGTTTTCTTCTCGGAATGTGGTCTTCATAAGCTTAATTATTGATAGTTTATATTTAATACAATGGATAAATCAGATTCACAATCAGCAAATTTGCTGCCAATAGTACGATATGCATAACGAAACCGATTTTTATGAAATCGTTAAACTTGAATCCTCCAGGACCATAGATGAGCATATGTGTACTGGAGCCGATGGGCGAGGCAAAGCTCGTGGTTACGGCAATCATCAATGATATGACGAAAGGCATGGGATTACATCCCAGTGCAATGGCCTCTTGATAGACGATGGGGAAGAACACACCACAGGCACCCACATCACTGACAATCTCACTGACGAAGGAAGCCAGGATACACATGACAGCCATAATGATGAGTGGTTGGTGCCCACAGATGCGTAACACCTCATTGGCCACCACATCTGCAATGCCTGTCTTGGTGATGGCTGTACTGAAAACAACGGTGGCACCCAGTATCAGCAGTAAGTCCCATTCAATGTATTTCGTCACATTCTGGGCCTTACAGCATTTGAATGTCAGCATGGCACCGGCAGCCAGCATCGTCGTTGCCATCAACGGCATGATATGGAAAGTGGACAGGAGGAACATCACCACCAAAATGATGGAAGAGATGATGGTCTTCTTCCCTAATTGGGGTACAAAGTGTGAGTCGAAGAACGTCAGACTGCCTTTGGTAATCTGGTCAATTTCATGGTCGTCTTTTGGGGGACATTCCAATAACAGGGTATCGCCAGCCTCTAATGTGACCTCACGGGGTTGCATGTCCACGCGTTTTCCCTGTCGTGCAACAGCTACCAACACGATGTCTGTGCGATGCTCGAATTCATTGTCGCTCATCCGCGTATTAATCAGGTCGCTGCCAAAGCCGATATATGCGGTACGCATTTTGCGATTATTGTCTATCTCGCTAATACTGTACACGTGGTGATCGGCTGCTGCTAATCCGTGGGTACGCTTCAGTTCCAGGATTTCGTTGATTTGTCCGGAATAGATCAGTCGGTCACCGCCTAAGATAAATTCATCTTTTGGAACAGGAGCAATGATTTCCTTGTCGAAGCGCACGATTTCAATCAGCGAACCGCCTCGTACGTTCCGCAGTCCTGCCTCGTTGACTGTTAAGCCGACAGCCTGGTTTTCCGTTGGGACTAAGAGCTCAACAGTATAGTCGCTGGTTGATTCAAACGAGGTCTCCGGTGACTGGCGGCGAGGAATGATATTGCGGAAAAGAATGACCAGGAGAATACCCACTATCGTACAGAATAATCCGGGGATGAGTGGGTCAAAGAATCCCAAAGCCTTTCCCGTCTGTTCTGCATAGAGTCCTGAGATGACCAGATTGGAGGAGTTGCCAATGAGGGTACATGTTCCTCCCAGTGTAGCTGCATAACTGAGCGGTATCAGAAGTCGTGAAGGCTCAGTACCTAATTTGCGTGCCCAAATCTTCACGACGTCGATGAACAGCGCCACTACATTGACAGAATTCAAAAAGGCTGCAAGTGAGGCAATAGGAACCATCAATTTCACAACGGCCTGCTTGTAGTTTTCAGGACGTCCTAATAGGTGTTTGGTCAGCCAATAGAGCACACCAGTCTGCATCAAGCCGGCCATCACCACGAAGAATGCCGCATGTACCACTACAGGTTCGCTGCCGAAACCGGCCATTCCCTCTGCTTCAGTAATAATACCAGTTACCAACAATACGGTCAAAGCTCCCAGGAAGGCAACGACAGCAGGCATACGGGTTTTTGCCATCACAATGAAGATACTCAACACTGTGACAAGCGTAATCCATGCTTGCATGTTCAGTCCTAAGAAAACCCAGTGCTCCATTCCTATGCTTGTTTGGTTATAGTTTCTTAATGAGTGTCAGGATGTTATGCCCGTCTTTACGTTCATAAGCAATGGTATCCATAATCTGGCGCACCAGAAAGATTCCCAGTCCGCCAATAGGACGCTCTTCTGCACTCAGCGTCGTGTCAGCGTCTTCTTTCTGTGTCGGATCGAAGGGGATACCGGCGTCGGTGATAATGAACTTCAAGTATTCTGGTGTGTATACAGCATCGATGTCAATGACACCTTCCCCGCCCTCGTAGGCATAGAGTACCACATTGGTGGCAGCTTCCTCCAAGGCCAGGTTCAGACTGGCAATAAGTGCCATGTCGACTCCGGCTTCTTCGCAGACAGTATCGACAAATTCAGGAAGTTTTGTCAGCTCTTCCACTTCGTTTTTGATGCTCAGTCTTCGTGACTTCTCATCTTTGTTCTGTTGACTATTCATAGGCCACAGTTCATTATTAACCCTGCAAAGATACAAAAAAAATGGCAATCCGTTACAAGATTGCCATTTTTTTTGCAATGTAGACCTTATGATAGGAATCCAAGCAGGGCTCCAGCTGCCACAGCAGAGCCGATCACACCAGCCACATTCGGGCCCATCGCATGCATGAGCAGGAAGTTGCGGCGGTCGTATTCCAGTCCGAGGTTATTCGAGATGCGGGCTGCCATAGGAACGGCACTGACACCGGCATTGCCAATGAGTGGGTTGAGTTTTTGGTCCTTCGGCAGGAAGATATTCATCAGTTTGACGAACAACACACCGGAAGCAGTGGCAATAATAAAAGCACCAGCACCAATCATGAAAATATAGATGGTATTGATGGTCAGGAATTCCGAAGCCTGAGTGGAACAGCCTACTGTCAGTCCGAGCAGCATCACTACAATATCGTTCAATGCAGCACCTGCCGTTTTGGCCAGACGTGTGGTTTTACCGCTTTCCTTCAGCAGGTTACCAAAGAAAAGCATACCCAGCAGGGGCAGACCCGATGGAACGATGAAGGTGGTCAGCAGCAAACCGATAATGGGGAACAAAATGCGTTCCGTCTGGGATACCTCACGGGCAGGTTTCATCTTGATGACGCGCTCCTTCTTGGTCGTCAGCAGACGCATGAGGGGTGGTTGGATGAGTGGTACGAGGGCCATATAGCTGTAAGCACAGACGGCAATGGCTCCCATCAGGTTAGGCGACAACTTACTCGAAAGGAAGATGGCTGTAGGTCCGTCAGCACCACCGATAATGGCAATACCTGCTGCCTGGTTGGGTTCAAAGCCTAATGCCAAAGCAAACATATAGGCACCGAAAATACCAAACTGAGCAGCCGCACCGATGAGCATCAGCTTCGGATTGGCCAATAATGCAGAAAAGTCTGTCATCGCACCGATACCCAGGAAGATAAGTGGGGGATACCACCCTTGGCGAACACCCTGATAGAAGATGTTCAAGACGGAATTGTCTTCATACAAACCAATCTCCAGTCCGGCATCAGCACGGAACGGAATGTTGCCAAGAATAATTCCCAATCCAATGGGTACCAGCAACAAGGGCTCAAAGTCTTTCTTGATGGCAAGCCAGATAAAGAGTGCCCCTACTGCTATCATGATGAGATTTCCTGCCGTAGCATTGGCAAAGCCTGTGTAGGTCAGGAACTCATTGAAGTTTTCTATGATAAAGTTTGTAAATCCCATAATTATGCATTATGAATTATTAATTATGCATTAACCTATGGTCAACAAAACCGAGCCCTCCATGACGGAGTCGCCTTGGTTGACGGTAATGGAAGTGACGGTTCCGGCATATTCTGCCTCGATATTGTTCTGCATCTTCATTGCTTCCAATACAATCACTACATCGCCAACGGCAACGGTGTCGCCTACTTTGACATTGATACTGATAATCGTGCCTGGCAGTGGGGCCTTCAGTGCATTTCCGGCACCTGCAGCTGCAGCGGGTTGTGGGGCAGGTTTTGCTGCTACAGGGGCGGCTGCAACGGGAGCCGCAGCAGGAGCCTCTACAGGAGCAACAGAAGCGCTTCTCTTAGTGGCTGCCAGTGCTGGGTGCTTGGCAGCATTGATAGGTTTCTGCATTTCAATCTCAAAGGGAATGCCGTTAACATTGACTCTGGCAATTTTTCCTTCTACTTCGGCGATTTCTACCTCGTAGTCAACGCCTTGTACTTTATACTGATATTTTTTCATCTTAAATATTTACTATTTAGAAATTTACGATTTACTATTTATTTACTATTTTATTATTTAGCAATTTCAAGATTCACCTTCTACAGATAAATAGTCCAATTATTCAATTGAAAATAAATCGTAAATAGTAAATCGTCAAATTGTAAATGAATCCTAGTGCAGTTCGGGTGTCTTGGGAATATTTGGTGCGATATGTTTGGTGGGGATGAAAGCCTCGTGCAGATGGGTCATCTGACTGTACTCGTCATCCCAGTCCGTATTCTTAGGCGCAATGGTGATTACACCCGATTCTACGTCGTGAATATCGTCCTCGTATTGGCGTAGGGCCAAACCGATGACAGCCATATAGACCTCCCTGTCGATACCCTTGGTGTCGAAGCCTTCCTTCAACATGACACCCGTCTTGTGACCGACCTCCATCGTCTTCTCCACCGTCTTGGTGATAGGCTTGATAGGCTGGGTGTTGATGACTTTCTTAGCCGTCTCCTGATGGCGCATAAACATACCAAAGAACGTGAAGAATATCCACAGCAGGGCGAGACAGAGGAATACGATTCCCATCGCCATAATGGCCATACCAAAACCATAGGGGTCCTCACGCTTGAACTTCTCGACTTTCGACTCACTGACAGTCGTCATGTTTTGAATACCCTGTGTAACACGGTCGCCGGATTTGATTTCCCAGTCTGCCTGGTTGCCATTGTTGGCAATACGGGCATACGACTGGTCTGCCTGTAATACGGGCACCGTCACAGAGTCGATCAGCTGGGTGGCGTTGCCGTTATAGAGGGCTATCCACGTCGGCTTGGATGGATCTACTTTCACGGCAAGGTGTAGCGCACCCTTTGAAGGCTGGCTGTTCAACTGGAACACAATGAGTTGGCGACCATTCAGGTTTGTACGAGGTTCCCCGTTGGGAATGACGCTCATCCGCTGAATGCGCTCGGGCACACTCATCTTCTTGTCAAGTACGGAGCGGTCGGTTGTCAGGTACATGCCACGTATGTTGTAAGTCGAATGGGAGATATTGGCAATCTCCACCCAGGCATGTCGCGCTCCGTATTCATCAATCAGGCTCGACTGATTGTCTGTCAGCACCTCGTTCAGTTTGATGCTGGCATCCATCTGGGCGTACAATGGTGCTCCCAGCATGTTCAGAAAGCCTAATAGAAAAAGGAATCTTTTCATTGATAGTATTGTATTGATATTATTGTCAACCGCAGAAGAACAGCACGATGATTTGTGCCGTGAAGATGCGAAGGAACATGGACAACGGGTAAACCGTCGAATAGCCTAAGGCCGGTGCCTCTTTTGAACATACCGAGTTGGCATAGGCGAGGGCAGGGGGGTCTGTATAAGTACCTGCTATCATACCCATGATGGTAAAGTAGTTGAACTTGTATCGGATACGGGCAATCGGTCCTACTATTAAGATGGGAATGACGGTAATCAGGAAACCTGTCAGCACGTAAAGCAGTCCGTCGCCCTCAACGACCGTTTCAAAGAATCCTGCACCTGCCTTGATACCTACCGATGCCAGGAAGAGTACGAGACCGATTTCGCGTAGCATCATATTGGCAGAGGTCGTGGTGTAGGTCACCAAGTGGATTTTATAACCATAACGTCCGATGAGGATGGCTATGATCAGCGGACCACCGGCAATACCGAGTTTCATCGGAACGGGCATTCCAGGAATAGCGATAGGCAGTGAACCGAATATGATACCGATAATAATACCTACGAAAATCGTGGCAATATTGGGGGCATCCAGACGACGAATAGAGTTTCCCATCTTGCTGGCTACACGGTCTACAGCATCCTCAGGACCTACTACCATGATCTTGTCACCCACCTGCAGGGGCAGACTGGCTGAGGCAAAGAGGTCCATGCCGTGACGGGTCACACGTGTCACATTGACACCGTGAACACTGGAGAAGTGCTGGGATGCCAGTGTCTTTCCGTTGATACTCGGGTTGGTAATCAGAATACGTCTGGATACCAAGGGCTGGTCCTGCTGTTCGAAGTCGATGTCGAGCTTGGGACCGATGAAGGCCATGATAGCCTCTTGGTCGGCCTCGGCACAGACTATCAGCATCTGATCGCCCAGATGGAAGACGGTGTTACGGTTGGGAATCGACAACTCGCCTTCGTGTACGATACGCGAAACCACAAAGTCGCGGTTCAGGAAGTCGTGAACCTGGAGCAATGTCTTGCCTTCCAGGTATTTGTTGGTCACCTCCAGATGCATCTTGTATGGCTTCTTGTTGGCAGCTGTCTCTTCCATCGCCAGCAGTCGCTCTTCTTCCTTCTCCAGTTTGATTTTACAGATATACCTTATTAATATAGTAGCACCGATGATACCCAGTACACCGAGCGGATAGGCGCAGGCATAGGCGGATGCAATTTGTGGTGCCCCGTTGGGGAACACCGACTGCAGCGCCTCGTTGGCAGCACCAAGACCTGGGGTGTTGGTCACGGCACCATATAGCGTACCCACCATCATCGGCAGGTTCGTCGTGTTCGAGGTGTCGAAGAAGATGAAGTAGCAGGCAAACATCACGAGGATATTCAGCAGAATGGCTGTTGTGGCAAGTCCATTCAGCTTCACACCGGCCTTCCCGAAGCTCTCAAAGAAACCCGGACCTACCTGCATACCAATCATAAAGACAAACAGGATCAGTCCAAAGTCCTGAATGAAAGTGAGGATGGGGAGTGGGGCGGTGAATCCGATGTGGCCGGCTACGATACCGGCGAAGAGCACAAAGGTAACACCCAGGGAAATTCCACAGAACTTGATTTTACCCAAATAAACACCTACGGCAATGACTATTGCATACAGCAATGCAATGTGTGCAACAGAGTCTGTCGACGTGAATAAATCTTTTAGCCATTGTATTGATTCCATACTCATGCTTCTTTCTTACACGCAATTTGGCTGCAAAGGTACAAAGAAATTGCGCAACTAATGCATTTTTGTGCAACTATTTTTCATAAATATGAAAATAATATTAAATTCTTCGAAAGTTAAGAATTTATTGTTATCTTTGTAGGCTGAAACTCATATTTCATCAAACGCATTTAACTTAAAACAACTTATATATTAATTCTTATGGCAAACAAAGAGAAACTCTTCACTGAGTTCCAAGCGCCAACCACTCAAGAGTGGCTGGACAAGATTGAAGTGGACCTGAAAGGGGCCGACTTCCAGAAAAGACTCGTGTGGAGAACAAATGAAGGTTTTAACGTTCAGCCTTTCTATCGTCGCGAAGACTTGAAGGACTTGCAGACGCCTGAGGCGCTTCCCGGTGAGTTCCCCTTCGTGCGTGGTAACAAGAAAGACTCAAACGTTTGGTATGTTCGTCAGAACATCGTAGTGGATGACCCCAAGGAGGCCAACAAGAAGGCCCTCGACATCCTGAACAAGGGTATCGACTCACTGGGATTCCATCTCCCTGGGAAAATGGTTTCGAAGGAAACTGTTGAGACGCTGCTCGATGGCATTTACTGCGACATCGTCGAGGTGAACTTCGCCACATGTCCCCGTCATTCCTTGGAACTCGCCGAGATTCTGGTGGCTTTCTTCGCAGAGAAGGGCTACGACAAGGAGAAGGTGGTCGGCTCTATCGAGTGGGACCCCCTGCAGAAGATGGTGATGAAGGGCAAGGATGTGACTCCTATCCTGGAGTTCGGTCCGAAGCTGGTTGAGGCATTGAAGGAGTATCCTAACTTCCGTTGCATCGCTGTCAGCACCGATGCTCTGAACAATGCCGGTGCCTATATCGTTCAGGAACTGGGTTACGCT
>RHMF01001204.1_pt1 | contig 11789 bp, 7 predicted proteins | sample 5365151 | NCBI WGS metagenome assembly RHMF01 (sample SAMN10266501, study PRJNA497801) | feces metagenome | isolation source: feces | host: Bos taurus | place: China: Prairie of Fairy Mountain | collected 2017-08-14 | reverse complement strand
TCATCACGCCGGACTGGGAGACATCCTCTGTGCCCGAAAGATAGATGGGAATGCCGCATTTGCGCATAGTAAGCCGCAGCTGCGGTGCAAAAGAAGCCATGTCTGTGCAGACAATGGCGATATCCCGATAACGTGCGCCAGAAAGCACCAGATCAAAGATCCGCTCAGCGGCAGCACGGCACTGGTCCGCACGGGAACTGGCCCGCCAGACCGACAGTGCGCCCTGCAGCGCAGGCGTATAGGCGGCATGGCCGCCAAACAGCTTCCGGCGCACCGGAAGCAGAATGTTTTCCTTTTCTTCAACGGTGCGGATCTGCAACTGCACGCCGGCTTGCTGGGCAATGCGGATCAGCTGCCGGGCAGTAGCGCCGGCCTTTTCAAACGCAGGGTCTACAGAATCCGCCTGGTCGCAGTTCAGGCTGACCACCACATGGGAAGAATTGCGGATGAATTGCTCCAGAACTGCCATGTGCTGGCGGGTAAAGTCCGGGAAGCCATCCACATACACCACATGATCACGGGCAAAGTCGATTTCCTCCAGCTGGTCCAAAACCCAGTTCATCTGATCTCGGGGATCACGCTTGCCGCGGCTGCAGAGAGCGTCATAGCTTTCCACCAGCAGCGACAGTTCTTCCAGCTTCTGGGCAAGGCTGCCTTCCGTCTGGGCAGCGGCGGCCCGCAGATCTTCCGGCGAAATGCAGCAGCGCTTCAGTTCGTCCACCGCTTCCACCAGTTCGTGGAGGAATTCCGGCTTGGTTTCTACGGCAGCATAGGCCTTGAGCTTGCTGTGCAGACTCCGGGCAGCAGAGGCCATGGCAACGATCCGGCCGCCATTATCCAAACACTGTTCCGCCGCATTGCCCACGATATCACAGACCCGGCGGGCCAGCCGGGTAAAGCTAAGGACCTGGGCAAAACGGCTGGCGGTATCCCCTGCCACAGCAGCCAGACGACGCTCGGTATCATGGCTGATCAGTTCCGGCACCAGCAAGATGCGGCCGCCACGCTGATGACGCACATCGTCGGCAATCAGGCGCAATATTTCCTCTCGGTTGGCAGTCCAGTCTCTGCCAAGCAGCAACGTCAGCATAGTTTCGCCGCCTTTCTCTCATTTTCTACATCATATCACAGATAGAGCAAAAAATGAAGTAAAAAATACCGCCCACGGATGCACCATGGGCGGCAAATTTTTACACGGGTTTGGCAATATAGACCTGGGGATAATTCTCCCGCAGCATATTGCAGATCACGGCAGCAGCCTCGAACTCCTTAACGATGCAGTACACCGCAGAGCCGGAACCGGTCATCTGCATACCCACGCCATCGTAGCTGTTCATCACAGACTTGATATAGTTCAGTTCCAAATGCTCCTCGGTGACCAAAGGATCAAAGACATTGCAGACATTGTTGACCACCTGCACCAAGTCACCGGCCAGCATAGCCGTTTCCATAGCCTGGTGATTGGGTCGCTGGGCAATCGCTCTGCCGTCGATCTTGGCATACAGCTCAGGAGTAGACACAGAGAATTCCGGCTTGCAGATCACAAAAATGCAATCGGGCATATCCGGCAGCTTGCGGATGCGGTCGCCCTTGCCTTCTACGGTAGCCGTGCCGCACAGCACGCAAAATGGTACATCAGAGCCGATCTTGGCGCCCAGCTCTGCCAGTGCAGGCAGGGAGAAGGGGGCGTCATAGTGACGGTTCAAAGCGCGCAGCACAGCGGCTGCATCGGCGCTGCCGCCACCCAATCCAGCCTGGACAGGGATCCGCTTCAAAATACGGATCTGCAGGCCATCGGGATCCTTGCCGGTGGTATCGAAAAACAGCTTGGCAGCCTTCCAGGCCAAGTTGGTTTCATCAGTGGGAATTCCTTCGACGCTGCACAGCAGACTCCAAGGTTCACCGGTACCGATGTCGATTTCCACATCGTCACGCAGAGAAATAGTCTGCATCACGCTTTTGATATTGTGATAGCCATCGGGTCGCTGGTCCAGCACATCCAATGTCAGATTCAGTTTGGCGAATGCGCCTTCGTAAAGAGTTGTCATTTAATTTTTCTGCCTTCCAAATAGTATCTTTTTTCGCGGGCGTGACCCATAGAAAAGGTCTTTCTGGGCAGCACACCGCCGGAGATCACACCGCGGAACAGCTGGTGCTTCTCCATGCCAGGCAGCAGGAAGCCTACAGCATTTTCCTTCTGGGCCAGCTCTGCCACCTCGTCGTCGCCGTGGATATAGTCGATCTCGCACTTATTTTCCTTCATCCACTCGTCCAGGAATTCCTGCAGCACAGCAACTGCCAGTTCACCCTTGGTCTTGTCCAAATACAGCGTGCCACGCTCAGTACCCATAACATATTCCACAGCGAAGCCGGTCTCAGCACAAATAGCCTGCATATCCTTCAGCAGCTTCTCACCGTCAACATCGAACAGAATGCGGTGGATGGGTTCAAATACCTGGGAATCATCGTGAATATTTTCCAGTTCCACCAGAGCAAAGCGGGCAGGATGGGCGCTTAGATCTGCACCGGGATTGGCAGCCTTCAAAGCTTCATAGCAGCTCTTGGCAGTAGCCAGGGAATGGTTGCCGTCGCCAACAGCCAAGGTAACAGGCGCACCGCTCAGATCTGCATACTTTGCGGGAACAGTAGCAATATAGGTAGCAAAGCGAGCATCGAAGTCAGCAGCTACCTGGCCTTGCACCAGCCAGCCGGTAATATGGCCGCCGCCTTCCATCAGGTCAAAATCATAGACCTTGGTGAGGCTCTCCTTGACAGCAGCAATGGGCTCGATCAGCTGCTTTTTATCATCATCACAGAGCATCAGCACGTGGGGGAACTCGATGCCGGCGTCCTTACGGACTCTCTGACGGGGAGGAATACGCTCCAGGACCGTCTTCTCCGTGGCACGAACCGCAGAAACAGAGCCAGGATTATAGTCGTACTGCTCCAGATCCACAGCGCCGATCAGGCCGGGACGGACGGAGCCATTGAGCAAAGTACGCTCAACATAGATGTAGGAATTGTGATAGGTGGTGAAGGTATCGCCAGCAAGGTAACGGTCCATAGTAGCGTTAATCTGCTTAACGATGGCCGCCTCGTCGGCACTGCCCAAATGCGCCTCGGGCAGGATCATATGTAAGGTGGATTCGCTTTCCCCCACCGTATCGGCAACTCTTTGCCAGTAGGCGGTGTCAGAGGTAAACTGGTCGCAGGCGATGACTGCCCAGCGGTGCATATCTGCAGAAGCAGGCATCAGGATGTCAGTAGAACCAAAAAGTTTCAAAGTAAAGCACACCTTTCATTATTTTATTGGGTTTAACTTGATTATTATATCATAAATCAGAAAAAGGTCAATGCAGAAGTATAGTTCACAATTTTGTGGGAAATCTACAAATACGCCCGTTATCATCAAGGAGGTTCGCTTTATATGGACATTTTAGCATTGGTATTAAGCATCGTTGGCTGTGTCAACTGGGGTCTTGTGGGCATTTTTGACTTCGACCTGGTGGCCTGGCTGTTCGGCACTATGAGTCTGCTTTCCCGTATCGTGTATATCGTGATTGCGCTGAGCAGCATCTGGTGCGCATCCTTCTTCTTTAGAAGAAGCCGGCTTTGTATGAGCGAGTAAAAAATCCGCAGCAAGGGGTTTCCTTGCTGCGGACCTTTTATTAGGAATTAGAATTCACGCTTCTTGGGCAGGACAGCCAGAACGCTGCCGGAAACCAACAGACTACAAACAGCCATCATAATGGCATCTCCGGTCTGGGCGGGGCCGGTAACGGTCTGCTCCACACGAGCGGTCATCAGACGGAAGCCACGGTTGTAGTCGCTCTGGGGAGAAACCAGCTGGTAGGTGCCGGCAGGCAGATCCTTGTAGGTCAGAGTGGTAGTGGTAGTCGTGGAAATCTCGGACAGTCCTTCCACATTGGCAACGATCTCACCGGTGGCCACATTGATCAGTGCCACAGCGGAGGTATTTTCCTTGCCGGTGGAGGAAACTACGAAGGTAACATTAGCAGTACCCTGAGTGGTGAACTGCAGAGCGCCCTGACCATTCTTGGCGATTTCAACGGCGTAGATGCCGCCCTTGCTCTCCTGGTAACGCTGAGTCAGCTTACCAATTACGGTGAAGAAGCCGTCAGCGAAAGTGGTGCCTTCGGGGATTTCAGCCTTATCCTCGGTGGAACCAGTGTTCACATCGGTCAGGGAATTGAAGGTATGCTCGGTGGTGGTACCGGTGCTGGGCTCCTCAACAGGGGGTTCAACGGGAGCTGCAGGGGTATGAGCAGTAACAGTGGCATTCTTCATCTGGGCGTTGCCATTGTACTGGCCCAGAACACCAACCAGAGTGACGGTGTCGCCAACAGCGGGCTTCGTTGCCATAGCATCATAGCGGTTGCCGTCGGCATCATACATACCGTAAACGAACAGCTTATTGCCCTCAGTATCCTGAATGTACACATTGCCGTACTTATCACTGGTGATTTCAACAATGACACCGGTAACGATGTACTTTTCCTCGGTAAAGGTGTTGTGCTCCTTGGCAGCGCCGATGGCAACAGCCTCGGGGATCGTGATTTCAACAGGATCGGGGATGGGATCGGGAGTGGGCTCTTCTGTATCGGTAACAGTATGGGCAGTCATAGTGGCGTTCTTCATCTGAGGATTGCCATTGTACTGACCCAGAACACCCTCCAGGGTGACAACATCGCCAACCTTAGGCTGAGGATCCAGCTTATCGAAACGAGTGCCCTCTGCGTTATACAGGCCGTAAACGAACAGCTTATTGCCCTCGGCATCCTGGATATACAGATTGCCGTACTGGGTATTGGTGATCTCGCAGATGGTGCCGGTAACGATGTACTTGCCCTCGGTGTAGGTGTTATGCTCCATACCGGCGCCAATGGTGTTGGCCTCGGGGATGGTAACAGCAACAGGATCGGGAGTGGGAGCGGGCTCTTCTTCCTTCTCTGCAGGGGTGTGGGCCTGCAGCCAGGCATTCTTCATCTGAGGAGCATCGTTGTAGGTGGACAGCTCGCCCAGCAGCACCACCTGGTCACCGGCAACGGGCTTAACTTCCATTGCATCATAGCGGGTAGAGCCATCGGCGCTGTACAGGCCGTAGACATACAGCTCGTTGCCATCGGCATCCTGGATGTACAGATTGCCCCAGGTATCGTTCTTGACTTCCTTGACAGTGCCACGGACGATGTACTTCTTGCCATTGCCTTCCTTGGCGATCTCGATAGCCTGAGGAATGGTCACTTCTTCAGCGGCGGGTTCTGCAGCTTCATCCAGCTTGTACAGAGCAACTGCCTTCTGATTGGTGTAAGAAGACTCCTTAAAGAAACGGAAGCGGGACTGATCGGGAGTGGGGTTGAAACGCATATGGGAGGTATCGGACACGATGGCCAGCTCACCCTCGTTGAAAGCGAATGTCACAGCAGCCACAGCAGCCTCAGCCTGATCGGTGGTGGTCAGCAGCTTGTTGGAGCCACTCTTGCCGAAGAAATACTGACCATTGGCAGCCTTCATCACATAGCCACCCTCTACCTTTTCAATGGTAATGGCGATGTTTTCAGCAGTAGTGATCTTGCCTTCCACAGCGGTGACAGCCACGCTGTTCATAGCTGCATCCAGCTTTTCCAGGCCGGAATTGAATGCATAGCCAGTTTCCTCACAAACCAGCAGATAGGTACCGGACCAGTCTTCCTGATCAGCAGTGACCTTCACATAGGTCTTGCTTTCTTCTGCGGCAAAAGCCACGCTGGCGAAAGACAGGACCATTGCCAGGCACAGCAAGGCGGATAGGATCTTTGCAAATTTCTTCATGGGTTTACCTCCTGTTTTTTTGTTTCCTGCAGTCGCAGGAAAATATTTACTTGTACAGTATAGCAAAAACCTCGACAAGATTCAAGCAAAAATTGTATCATATGATCAATTTAATTGAACTTTAACCAAATAGATATGCCGGCGCAATATGCGCCGGCATTGGTTTTGTATTAGTTTGCGCTCTTGACGCGCACCTTGCACTTGAGCGTATGCTCACCGTAGGTAACAGTCACCGTCACAGTGCCAGTCGTCAGAGCTGTGATCTTACCATTGGCATCAATAGAGATAACGCCTTCCTTGGACAGAGTAAAGGTCAGATCCTGCGGCTGGACACGCTTTCCGGATTCCTTCTCCACCATAAACAGCTTAATGGTGTCGCCCACAGCAATGGTAAAGTCATTGCCAAGTCCGAAGGGGGTGCGCAGCTCATAGTCGGTAATCACCACATTGCTGCAGCGGACCACGCAGGTAGCGGTCTGACCCATATATTCGGCAGTAATGGTGGCATTGCCGTTACCCACTGCGATGACCTTGCCATTGGCAACGGTAGCAACCGTTTCATCGCTGCTGGTCCAGGTGATCTGGGCGGGGTCGATCTCGCCGTTATAGAGGATAGCACTGTCACCATAGCCAGTCAGAGAAATGTCGTCGCTCTTCAGCACCAGCTGAAGTGCAGGCTCACTGGGATTTGTAGCGTTAGGATCACTGGGTTCGGTGGGGTCTACGCCCACCTCACAGGTGATGTGGCATTCAGCCATAAACTGACCGCAATGGACATAGATGATGACCTGGCCATTGGCAACGGCAGTGACGATACCCTTGTCGTCGACCGTTGCGATCTTCTCATCGGCAGATTCATACCAAATGGAGTCGGTAGTATCTTCCGGGGTTACAATGGGCGTGATCTGGAACACTTCGCCAACCGCACCAAAAGTCTTCTCGCTCAAGGCCAGGCGGATGCCTCTGCAGGGAATACCAGCGTTGACGGTAGAAGATGTGCCCGGAGTGATACCGGTACTACCGGAAGGCTCGGTGGGTCTGAGCTTATCGATCTGCCCCTTGACGATCAGAACAAATACCGCTACGATGGCCAGAACCAGCAGCAGGGCGATGGCCGCCAAAATAAAATTGGTCAGTCTTCCCGTTTCCTTCTTGGTCTTTTCAACAGGGGCAGCCTGCCGGGGTTTTCTTTCTGCCGGCTGTCTGCGGGGTTTCGGCTGTACCGGTTCCTTGTCAGGCTTGGGGGCAACTTCCTTTTGAGGTTTGACCGGCGCAACTACCCGAGGCAGTTCCTTTTTGCCTGCATTTCGCTTACGCACATTGGCCTGAGAAAATCTGCCGCCCTTGACGTGGGCATAACCAGTTTCAGTACCGGAGGCGGTTTTGCTGGAATCTGTCTTTGCCGTTCCGCAAATCGGGCACTGCACAGCATCTTCCGGATAAGATGTACCGCAAACATCGCAAACAATCTTGTTCATAGCATTACCTCCTGTCAGTTTTTTTCATTATAGCATTTCCGCCGGCACAAAACAACAACAAAAAGTAAATTTTTTGTTATCCTACCGCAAAAAACAAACAGCCTCCCATTTTGTCGGCAAATGTCGGAAAAATCCCGGTCTTTGGAAGAAGAAAGCAGTTGCATTTTGTCCCACCATCCAGTATCATAATTGGTGATGAACGAATTTTGGAGGCGATGAAGTTTGTCTGAGCCAAAGCTGAACCTACCTATGCTGCACCCCTTCCTTTTGGGCGAAGAGATCAGCAGTCATAATGGTGTTACCTGTTATCCCGCCATTCGCCGGGGTACCGATGAAAAATATATTGTAAAGGTCATTCCCATTCCCACTTCCAAATCCAAGCTGGATGCACTGCTTCTGACCGGCGCTATGGAAAGCAAGGATGCTGCTCTGAAGTATTTTATGTCCCTTGCCAAGGATGTGGTCAGCCAGACCGACATTCTGCGGGATCTGAGCCAGCAGGAGGGTTTTGTGCCCTATCTCAGCAGTGAGATCGCACCTATGGATGCCGATGCCGGCTACTATGTGTATCTGCTGGGTACATACAAGCAGTCCCTGGAGCGGATTCTGCGCACTGATGTGATGACCCATTCGGATGTAGCAAATTTGGGTCTTGACCTGTGCGCTGCCCTGGCCGCTTGCCGCAGAGCCGGGTATGTGTATGTCGACTTGAAGCCTGAGAATATTTTCCGGGATCCTGACCACGGTTTCCGCATCGGCGATGTAGGCTTTATTGCCCTGCAATCGCTGAAATACGCTTCTTTGCCGGAGCAATATCGCAGCAGCTATACCGCTCCGGAAGTAAACGATGTAATGGCGGTACTGAATCCCACTGTGGATATTTATGCCCTGGGCCTGGTGCTGTACCAAGCCTACAACGGTGGCATACTGCCCTTTATGGATGCTACATCGGAGGAGGTCCTTCCCCCGCCCATCTATGCAGACTATGAGATGGCAGAGATCATCTTGAAAGCCTGTCATCCCGACCCGGCGCAACGCTGGCAGGAGCCTACCAAAATGGCCCATGCGCTGATTGACTATCTGCAGACCTATGGCGCACCGGAGACCCCCATCATCCCCCCCGTCGTGGAGATCCCCGAACCGGAGGAGCCGGAAGAAGAACCCTTCCTGCCCGAGGCCGATCCGGAGCAGCTTTTGCAGGAGATCGCAGATCTGGAAAACGCAGCTCCGGACGAGCTGGCTTTCCTGTCCGGTCTGGTCTCGGACGAAACTGCCCCCAACGAGGAAAACACCGCCGATGTGCCCGATGATGTGATGACGCAAGAGCTGAGCGAAATGTTTGCCCAGGCCGATGAGCTGATCGACCACGAACTGCCTGAACCCCCTGTGGCACCAGCGCCTATATTTGCGCCCATGCCTGCGCCCATCATACTGGATGAAGAAACTGAGAACGCCGATGACGCGGCTCCGCTCCAGGCCGAAGAGCCTGCTGCAGAAGAAGACGCCCCCATCGAGCAAGAAGTCGTTGTGGCAGAAACAGCAGAAGATGTATCTGCTGAGCCTGCGGCAGAGGAAACACCCGTCAGCACAGACGCAGACAGCAACGAATCCCAATCTCTTCAGCAACACGCCAAGACCCTGATGCGTCGCATCCTTGTGGCCGCAGCGGTAATCGCCGTGCTGGTAGCTGGTTGGTTCTTTGGGCGAATGTATTACAATGACCACTATTTGGTGCGTGTAGATGAGTTGGTCCTGCAAAACCATTTAGACAAGCTGACTGTTCAGGTTGTTTCGGATGTTGAGGAAAGTTTGCTCACCGTTATTTGCACCGACAGTTATGGTAATTCCGTTACCGGTAGTGTAACGGACGGCATCGCCACTTTTTCTGACCTCAACCCTAACACACGCTATACGGTCAAAGTGGAAATCAGCGGCTATCACAAACTGGTGGGTGCCCTGTCTGACAGCTTCACTACCCCCGCACAAACCCAGATCCACAATTTCATTGCTGACATTGGTCCAGAAGATCGTTCTGTGGAACTAAACTTCACCGTAACTGGCCCCCAAACCGACAAATGGACTGTGCGCTACAGCGCCGATGGCATTGCAGAAAAATCTTTGGACTTTACCGGCAACAATGTGATCATTTCCGATCTGGTAGCCGGCAAGCTGTATACCTTTACGCTGACCTCCCCTGATGGCCTGTATATGGCCGGTCAGACCCAGACCCAGTATCTGGCTACCAACATCCTGTTTGCCCAGGATCTGACCATCACAGCCTGCGGCGGCGGTAGCTTGACCGTACAATGGCAGCAACCGGCAGATGGTAATGTGGCCGAGTGGCGTGTGCGCTGCTTCAACGAGTCCGGCTACAATGTGACCATTACCACCAGCGAGCTTTCCTATACCTTCACTGACCTCGATCACGCAACTGCCTGTACCGTGGAAGTGACCGCAGTGGGTATGAACCAGTATGTCAGCACCACTATCAGCGCCGAGCCGGTGAGCATAGTAAGTTTTGACTGTGCCATCAGCCAAACCGGCACACTTCTTGTCAGCTGGGGTTTTACTGGCACTGCACCTGCAAATGGCTGGCAGCTTTGCTACAGCGTTGATGGCACGCAATATGTGCTCCCCCTGTCTGAGCCAATGGCCAACCTGATCGCTGTTCCCGGCGGCAACTATCAATTTACCATCTGCACCACCGATGGTAATTTCGTATTCAATGCAAGCCACAGCTACCAGGCCCATGAGGTTACCCATTTTGCAGGCTATGGCATCACCACCGCAGATTTGACTATTTTGCCGGTACTGCTGCCCGACGGCGACAACTGGAAGCCGAAGGATATTTCCACAGATATGTACCGAAATACATTCGCCTACGGGGATAAGGCTGCCATCTGGATGACCTCCGCCTTGCGACCTGTTTCCTCTGACGATTTTGTCAATGTGGACATCGTGATCTATGATGCCAATGGACAGTTTGTATCCGTTATCAATGCGCAGGAGAGCTGGGATGACCTGTGGTACAAGAGCGTATGTGTGTTGCCCATTGCCGAACTGCCCCAGGCCGCAGGCACATATACCATGCAGGTCTTTATTAACAGCGCCCTGGTCTGCCGCCAGGATATTACCATCACAGAACCCGTTGCCGATGACCCCGCCCAAGGGGAATAACCCAAAGTTTCGTACTTGCGAAGTAGCAAGAATTATGGTATAATACCTTAAATTCTTGTCAGCGCCGCCAAGGGTTTCCCTTCGGCACTACCCTACCATTTCTAGACGCTGCACGAATGACTCGTGCAGCGTCATTTTTTATGAGGAGGACGCCTATGATCGCCGTACTCAAGCCGGGAACCACCCCCGAACAAACTGCATTTGTGATCGATTGGCTGGCCCGTATGGGTCTGCAGGCCCATATCTACCCTGGCAACGGCGCTACTGTGCTAGGTCTGATCGGCGATGTGAGTCAAGTGGACACGGACCTATTGAATTCTTTGGAGATCGTCGCCTCGGTGCAGCGCATCAGCGAACCTTTTAAGCAGGTCAATCGCAAATTCCACCCTCAGGATTCCGTGGTGGCGATCGGCAATGCCAAGATTGGCGGCGGCCATTTCAGCTTGATCGCCGGGCCCTGCAGTGTGGAATCCGAAGAGCAGATCATCTCTGTTGCCCGCTCTGTCAAGGCTGCCGGCGCCCGCATCCTGCGAGGGGGTGCTTTTAAGCCTCGTACCTCACCCTACGATTTTCAAGGTATGGGCGCAGATGGCTTGCGTTTGCTCTTCGCTGCCCGGCAGGAAACCGGCCTGCCCATTTGCACAGAGCTGATGAATATCCATCACCTGGAGCTGTTTGAAGATGTAGATATGATCCAGATCGGCGCACGGAATATGCAGAATTTCGAGCTTTTGAAAGAGGTTGGTCGCAGTCATAAACCCATCCTTCTCAAGCGAGGCCTGTCCTCTACCCTGCAGGAGCTATTGATGAGTGCCGAATATATTATGAATGAGGGCAACGAACATATCATCCTCTGCGAGCGAGGCATCCGTACCTTTGAAAACTATACTCGCAACACCCTGGACATTTCCGCCGTGCCTTCGCTGCAGAGCTTGAGCCATCTGCCGGTCGTGGTAGATCCCAGCCACGCTGCAGGCAACGCAAAATTAGTGCCCTCCCTGGCCCTGGGCGCTACGGCTGCCGGCGCAGACGGTGTGATGATTGAAGTACACAATGACCCGGCCCACGCCCTTTGCGATGGCGCACAAAGTCTGACACCGGAGCAATTCGCACAGCTGGCTGGTCGCATAGAAAAGCTACGGGAGGCATTGCTATGACCCAGGTAGAAGTCAATGCATCCCGATCCTACACGATTCATATCGGCAGCGGCATCCTGGCGGATTTAAGTAAGCACTGTTCCAAAAGTCAAGCGGTTTGCATCGTCAGCGACGAAACTGTTTGGCAGTTATATGGTACGGTGGC
>RHMF01002162.1_pt1 | contig 11790 bp, 4 predicted proteins | sample 5365151 | NCBI WGS metagenome assembly RHMF01 (sample SAMN10266501, study PRJNA497801) | feces metagenome | isolation source: feces | host: Bos taurus | place: China: Prairie of Fairy Mountain | collected 2017-08-14 | reverse complement strand
AGAATAGTGGTTTCGAGTTCTCGGCCACCTATCGTAACAATGACCATCCATTGAAATGGCAGTTGAGTGCCAACCTAAGCACACTGAAGAATAAGGTGACAGCCCTGAACTCAGGACTGAGCCAGCGCATTGACGCCGGAGCCTATATCACACGAGTTGGCGAGGAAATAGGCCAGTTCTATGGCTATGTATATGAAGGTATTGCCCGTACTCAAACCGACCTTGACGACCATGCCACTCAGGTGGGAGCACAGGTGGGCGACTGCCTGTATAAGGATGTCAACAACGACGGAATCATCGATGCTAAAGACCGTGTAGTGCTTGGCAGTGGATTGCCCAAGGTGAACTTCGGTATCAGCGCCCGTCTCGAGTACAAGAACTTCGACCTGGCCATCTCTACCTATGGTGCACTGAAATACCATGTGGCTGACGACATCTACAACAGCCTGAACTCCTGCTATGGATGGGCTAATAAGGATGTCGCCTTGCTCGAAGCCAACCGCTGGTCGGCTGACGGGTTGACCTATCTCTCAGAGACTCCGCGCACCTATGTCACTGCTAACGGTGAATGGTGGAACGATTATTTCAGTGACCGTAAGATACAGAATGCTGCCTATTGGAAGATAGCCAACGTGGAACTGGGGTATAATTTCCCCGACAAGTGGTTCAAGGGAGTCATCTCTGGTGCAAGGGCATACATATCGGCACAGAATCTCTATACCTTTACCAAATACAAGGGCTACAATGTCGATTATGCCGGTGGAACCTTTACGCCAGGCTATAACTACTGCTCATATCCCAGCGCTCGAAGCTTCATGGCTGGTATCCTTTTCTCATTCTAATATAAATATATAAGGTAATGATTATGAAATTACATCATATTTCACTCGCCCTTCTGATGGGCATCGGCACGTTGACATCGTGCAGCGACAAGTTGGAGATGACCAATCCCAACCAGCCGATATCAGAGACTTTCGGCTATACCGCCAAGGATTTGGAGGAAGCGGTGATAGCCTGCTATCACCACACTCGTATGGAAGGAACCTATGCTCGTGTGGGCTATGCCCACGATGCCGTGCGTGGCGACGAGGTGTGGAATGCTTCGCAGGTATGGTATTTGCCTGAGGACAATTTCAACTGTGCCGTCACCGATGAGATAGGAGCCTTGTGGATTTGGCGCGACTGGTATTATGTCATTAATATCAGCAACTTCGTAATCTCCCGTTGCGGAGATGACAATACCGCTCTGAGCAAACAGATGAAGCGTATCAAGGGACAGGCACTCTTCACACGTGCCTTGGCTTACTACAATCTGGCTGGCTATTACCAGAACCCGACATTGATACTGGACTATAGCCAGTATACAACGCTTGAGGGTCTGCAGTCTGCCAACGTGGAGGCAGGCGATGCCGACGGCAATGCACAGTACGACCGTGTGATGGACCAGGTGGAGCTTGACTTCTCGCAAGCTATCGGCCTGCTGCCAACACGTGATGAGGGTGGTGAGTGGGCCAATGGGCGCGCTACAAGTGGTGCTGCTGCCGGATTTTATGCCCGAGCCCTGATGATGCGCCACAAGTATAGCGAGGCTCTCGCCGTGCTGAAGGAAATCATTGGCGGTACATATGGTAAATATGAACTGATGAAGAACTACGGTGACAATTTCCGCGAGGGCTCAAACTATGAGAATAATGCTGAGAGTCTCTATGAGGTTCAGTTCCTCGACTATGGGTCACAGGGAACGGATGATGAATGGACTCCGGTGAATATCAGCAAGAATGCCTCACAAGGACATGCTATTGAGAGCAACTTCGGTCCTAAGGATACTGGCGGCTGGGCCGACCTTTCGGCAGCTCCCTGGCTCTATCATCTCTTCAAGGCAGAGCGCACCACAGGAAACTCGCTCGACCCCCGTCTCTACTGGACCATTGGTACTTATGAGACCGAGTGGGACGGCTTTGAGTATGGCAATATGTGTTATGGTGAACCGATGACTGCTGATAAGGTTATTCCCACCAACAACGATAATGGAGGACTGCCTATTGCCAAATGGACGAACCTGCGTACCGGACTCTATACTACCGTTGTGACGGGACTGAAGTGCGGTATTAACCTGCGTTTGATGCGCTACTCCGATGTACTGCTGCGTGCCGCAGAGTGCGAGAACGAGGTTAACGGTCCTACAGCTCAAGCCATTGAGTGGATCAATCTGGTTCGCCGTCGTGCTAGTCTGGCCGACTTGAAACTATCCGATTTCAATACTGCCGATAAACTCTTTGAGCAGATTGCCAATGTGGAGCGCCCCAAGGAATTCGGTTGTGAGTATGGTCGCGGCTTCGACCTGCTCCGCTGGGGATTCTTCTATAGCTCTGACCGCATCCAGCAGATGAAGGAGCATACTACCTATCGGCTGGCTTCTGAGTCGGATGTCAAAAGCAAGGACTATAGCCTGATCCTTAATCCCGTCAGCTATGCAGAGATAGGCGAAGAGAAGGTAAAGTCGTCGTTTGATACTTACCAGCCAGGGCATGAGTTCCTGCCCATTTTGCAGAATACATTGAACGACAACCCCAACCTGGTGGGTAACTCTGCTAACAGGAACCTTGACAACTCCAGCTATTTTACCCAAAAGGGATGGAAGATACATCCTGTGGTGAACCTTTAACACAACGATAACGAAAACGATAAAAGATTATGAAACATCTATATCAAATGGTAACCGTCTTCTGCGCAGCGCTCATGGCAGTACTGATATTGACGGGATGCGAGGGAGCTGAACTATACGGCATCAACTCTCCCGACTGGAGAAATGACAGGATTGACTCTATTGCCAACTCCAAGAAGACAACACTTGTCAGTGTTACTCCCAATCCTACGGTTCTTGGGACTGACGACAATACCACACCCTTCTGGACAGTATTTACAGATGATATCAAGGCTGAGCCGGGTATGGCCTATCAGGTGAAGTTCATTAACTATGGAGGTGCCAACAACTGGAACAACTTCCTGATTATCCTGCGCAATGAAGCCAAAGACGTAGAGTATGGTGTGCTCCGTTCCGACAACTGGGGATGGGGTACCAAGTACACGTCTGACGAGCAGGACTTCTACTATACCCGCAAGACGGAGGACAATCGCGACTGGGGTGCCTGGCTGAAAGCCATGAGCATGGCCAAGTGTACGGCAACCATTGCTAACAAGGGTGACGGCACAGCTGACGTGAAAATTGTGATGATAGGCTCAGACGGTGTCACGTACACGCAGGACTATACTGACATTATCGGCATTGACAAAGACAACCTCTACTTCTCCTTCACAGTGGACGGCAGCCACATGGAGTTTGGCGATATTGACATTGAGGACAGCGAGCCGGTACTGATGACGTTGGTTGGCGTGCCTGCTGAAGTGCTCATTGACACTCCCTTGGAAGAGGCGATGGCTGACGTGAGAGCGACCATCACCTATGCTAATGGTGCTACCAAGGATATTACTGCGGAAGAGCTGCAGTTCGAGGCGATTCCCAACTACAGTGAGTTAGGGCAGAAGACGCTTGTAGCGATATACAACAAGACCTATTTGGGCAATGCGAGCGAGAAAGCAGTCATTGCCAGCAAGGATTTTGCGGTAGTAAGCGAGTATTCAGCATATACTCAGACCTATCTGCTTCCGAATCCTATTGTCTTGGGTAAGGAGGACAATACGTCGACTCCTTGGTACGAAAGCAATACCAACCACTATAAGATAGAACCCAAAGAGACGAAGGTAGTCTCCTTCACAAACTATACCGCTGGTGTCAACAACTGGGATAACTTCCTGATTCGTCTGACAAATGAGGCATGGGCTTCTTATTGTGTGGTACGTGCCGACGACTTTGGCTGGGATGCTGGCTATGCAGCCTGCACGCACACTTACGAGGCAGACAGAGACTGGGCTGGATGGCTTCCTGCCATGAACGGTGCGAAAGTGACTGCCTATATCACCAATAATGGCGACGGCACAGCAGACATCAAGATTGTGATGGCAGGAGTCAATGGCATTACCTATACACAAAACTATATCGGCATCAATACCATCAATCCCGATGATCTCTGGGTAGATTTCTGCGTGGAGAACAGCCACATCGTATTCGAGAGTATGTTGGGTGCAAAAGACAATACGACACCCTTCTGGGGTGCGCATACGGCCAATGTGAAAGTGAGTGCCAACCAGGTTTATACTGTCAGCTTCACCAATTATGGTGATGGTGCTACATGGTGGGACAACTTCTATGTAGTCCTTAACCACGAAGACCTGAACTTGGGTGCTGCAGGCGAATATGGCGTACTGCGTGCGGATAACTTTGGCTGGGGAACGGGCTACGGAGCTTGCTTACCAGCGACAGAGGCCGACAGAAACTGGGATGCTTGGGCTGCGGCTATGAATGGTGCCAAGGTGACGGTCAAAGTCGCTAATAAGGGAAATGGAACGGCTGATGTGATGTGTACCATATTGGGTTCCGATGGCAATACTTATAAGCAAGATTATATAGGTATCAATACCATTGACCCGAATGATTTCTATTTCCGTCTTACTGTTGAGAAAGCTCATTTGGTATTTGAATAATTACAAAAAAGAAACAATAGTATGAAATACTTATCGCAAATATACGGAATCTTAGGCGTAGCCCTTTTGATGACCGCTTGTACCGATGACATTGACGTAGTGAACAACCCACTGACAGTGTCAACGCCCACCGTGTCTGCTGTCTCTTCCAGTTCAGCCTGCGTTGAAGGCACAGCAACGGGAACTCACATCGTTACCCGAGGTTTTGTTTACGGAACCTCGGCTAACCCCACCGTCGAAGGCCTGAAAGTTATCTCTACCAGTTCCAACATGACGGTGATACTCTCTTCTCTGGCAGCCAACACGACTTACTATGTCCGAGGCTATGCGCAGAGCCATGACCAAGTGGCATATTCCAGTGAGGTAAGCTTCACGACAAAGTCTGAGTCCGGTTCAGGAGAACTGGATGCTTGGAAGGCTCCTGCCTATGAGGATGACTACCGCGATGTCTCCATCTGGAATATGCGTATGCATTGGAATCTCGGCAATGTTCATGACCCCACGGTGATGAAGGCAGACGACGGCTATTATTATATGTACACGACCGATGCAGGCTTTGGCAATCCTCAGTCAGGACACGGCCATTTCCATGGTCGTCGCTCACCTGACCTTGTCAATTGGGAGTATATCGGTGCCACCATGCCCGAACTGCCTTCGTGGGTTGAGCCGAAACTCAACGAGATTCGTGCAGCTATGGGATTGGGCCCTTCTACTGCCGACTTCTCGAAGTGTGGCTACTGGGCACCCTGTGTCCGCAAGGTTAAGTCAGGTTTGTATCGTATGTACTATGCCATCACCATCGACGGTACCATCGACGGCAGGGGAACCTGGAGCGAGCGTGCCTTTATCGGTATGATGGAGACTGCTGACCCCGCCTCCAACAATTGGCAGGATAAGGGTTTTGTCATCACCAACTACTCAGACAAAGACCTGGACTATCATGTGGCCAACACCAACTATGCCAACTGCTACTTCAAGTATAACGCCATTGACCCATCGTTCATCATTACTCCCGAGGGTCAGCACTGGCTTATCTATGGCTCATGGCACTCTGGTTTTGCTGCTGTACAGTTGAATCCTGAGACCGGTAAGACTATTGTCGACCCGCTGCCTAATCCATGGGGCGCTGAAAACGAGGCTGCTTATGGTAAGCAGATTTGGACTCGTGAGGCAGGTAATCGTTGGCAGGCATCCGAGGCTCCTGAGGTTGTCTATCATGATGGCTACTACTATTTGTTTGCTGCCTACGATGCATTGGATGTTCCTTATAATACTCGCGTTTTACGTTCTGCTACCATCGATGGTACCTATTCAGGCGCAGCCACAGTATTAACTCATCCATACAAGTTTGCCGGTGATCAGGGTTGGGTAGGAATCAGTCACTGTGCGGTATTCGATGATGGCAATGGTAACTGGTTCTATGCTTCACAGCAGCGTTATCCGAAATCAGCGGGAGGTTCTAATCCCAATGCACTGATGTTAGGTGGTGTACGCAGTATCCAGTGGCTTTCTTCAGGCTGGCCTGTTGTTATGCCCGAGCGTTATGCTGCGGTTCCACAAGCCACTATCACGAAGGATGACATCGCTGGCACTTGGGAGCACATCGATCTTGGCTATAGTTATGGTAATTTAAAGGAGTCGTCTGAGATGACCTTTGCTGCTGATGGTACGATTACCGACGGCATTTGGAAGGGTGGCACTTGGAGTTTTAATCCCTCTACCAACACATTGACTGCCAACGGTGTAGAGCTGAAGATACAGCGCGAGTGCGACTGGGAGGCATCTCCTCGCAAGCATACTATCGTCTATTCCGGTATCAATGGCGATAAGAGCTATTGGGGTAAAAAGAAGTAAGCAGGTAATGAGAAGTTTATTAATAGTAATTTTAACCTGGGGGCTGGCAACGGTGGTTGCCAGTGCTCAGGTTTTGATTCAAGTTGATGCGAACCAGCGTGGACCGAAGATCAGTCCGATGCACTATGGCATCTTCTTTGAAGACATCAACCATGCTGCAGATGGAGGCCTTTATGCAGAGCTGATTCGAAACCGTTCGTTCGAGGATGGTCCAGCATACGGAATGCCAGCCGATATGCAAGGGTGGACAGTCAAGGGGGGGGCTACTGCCACGCTCATACAGCCAACGAAAAAGGTTAGGCTGCTGAATACTGCTCAGGGTAACGCTCTTCAGTTGAATATCAACGCTGGGTCTAAGACTCCAGCCTGCATTGTCAACGAGGGCTTCTGGGGCATCAATACAGTACAGGGACGCACCTACCGGCTCTCTTTCTTTGCTCGTGGTACATACAATGGGGCTGTTAAAGCAATGCTATGTTCTAAGGATGGCTCAACAGTCTATGCCCAAACGATGGTTAGTGGTTTCCCCATAGCTAAAAAGAATAATGGATGGACCAAATATACGGCTACGCTGACGGCCACTGCCAACGACCCTCAGGCTAAGTTCGCTCTAGTCTTTGACGGAAAGGGCGTGCTCGACCTCGATGTTGTGTCGCTGTTTCCCCCGACATTCAAGAATCGTGAAAATGGTCTTCGCCCCGACTTGGCACAGATGCTTTACGAGATGCATCCCAAGTTCATGCGCTTCCCTGGTGGCTGTTTTGTAGAAGGGCAGATATCACCCGAGAATGCTTTCCGCTGGGAACGTACCATAGGTCCTATCGAGGAACGTCCCGGTCATTGGAATGTCAATTGGGGCTACCGTACCACTGACGGCATCGGCTTTCACGAATATCTGCAGATGGCCGAGGATTTAGGTGCCAAACCGCTCTATGTGGTTAATGTGGGCTTGTGGCATGGCGGTATGACTCCTTATGATCAGATTCAGCCTTGGATCGACGAGACGCTGGCTGCCTTAGAGTACGCCAATGGCGACGTCACGACAAAATATGGTGCTATGCGTGCCAAGAACGGACATCCTGCTCCCTTCAATATCGAGTATCTCGAGATTGGTAACGAAAACAACCAACCTAATGCCGAGTACCAGAGCGACCATTACTATGAGCGTTACGACCAGTTCCGTAAGGCTATTTTGGCCAAGTATCCCAAGATGCAACTCATTGGCAACGTAGTGGCTTGGGGGGATGACAATCCCAAGTGGGGCTCACAGCTTCCAGTTGACCTGCTCGACGAGCACTATTATCGTAATCCCGCCTGGTTCACTGAGGCTTTCCGCAAGTACGACAGCTACGACCGTCGTGGCCCGAAAATCTACGTTGGTGAATATGCTGTCACCAGCGGCTTCGGCAACCTAGGAAATATGAATGCAGCCTTGGGTGAGGCTGTCTATATGATGGGTATGGAGAACAACTCTGATATCGTGCCCTTGAACTCATACGCCCCCATCTTCGTCAACGAAAATGATGCGAAGTGGCGTCCTGACATGATACGTTTCAATTCGAACCGCGTCATGGGTACTCCCTCGTATTACGTCCAGCAACTCATGCCCAAGCACCTTGGCACTCAGGTGGTCCGTGTCGAACAGCAGGGCAATGTTAACCTACAGCGACGTACTGCCGTCACTCCGCCAAAGTCGCGTATCGGCTTTGCCACATGGGCCACACAGGCATCTTTTACTCATCCCGATCCTCTGCCCAAAACCGGACAGCCCCAATTCCTGTCGGGCCAGTGGCAGAAGAATGCTGACGGAAGCGTCAGTCAGACCAGTCTGCACGAACAGTGTTTGGCCATGTGTCGTGCTGAAGTTTCCGACCATTATACCGTCAAATTCCGTGCCCGCAAGGATAGTGGCAACGAGGGCTTTATCATTGTCTTCAACTATGTCGACTCGCTGAACTACGACTGGGTGAATCTGGGCGGCTGGGGCAATACCCAGCATGGCATCGAGCACATTACCAATGGCGGTAAGGGACAGATGGAGACCAAGCCTGGCAGCATTGAGACGGGGCGCTGGTATGACATCACATTCCAAATGGCTGGCGACAGCCTAAAGTGCTGGCTGGACAAGGAGTTAGTATTCGATACCGTATTGAAGGCTGATGTACAGCCAGGCATTTTCTCCTCGGCAACCATCGACGACAACGACGGCACTCTGATCGTCAAGGTAGTCAACACCGGCCACGAGGCAGTTACGGCACGTTTCAACATCAATGATTATAATGTGGGCAGCGCACAGCTCATCCGTCTGCGTGCCAACGACGGATTGGATGAGAACACTCTGCAACAGCCTACTCTGATTAGTCCCACCACACACGAGCTGTCACCCAAGGACAACAGTATCGAACTAGAGGTGGCAGCCTACTCACTGAATATCATCCGCGTTAAGTCCAACATCCACTACGCTATGGCCAATGCAGAGGGCACTACTAGCCATCCGTTGGTTCACGACCCTGTCATGGCCTACGAGGATGGCATCTACCACCTCTTCTTTACCGGTGATGGTCAGCTAACCTCTAAAGACCGCAAGACGTGGACTATCAGTCCTACTCCTGTGATGAGCGTTATGCCCCAATGGACACGTGATAGTGTGCCTGGTTTCAAACATACCGTTTGGGCACCGGACATCATTCGCTGGAACGATCGTTGGTGGATGGCCTACAGCTGCTCCACCTTCGGCAAGAATGGCTCAGCCATAGGTCTGCTTAGCACACCATCACTCAATCGTCCGATATGGTGCGATCATGGCAGTATAGTCACTTCACGTGAAGGGCGAGACAATTGGAATGCCATCGACCCTAACTTTGTCATCGACGACAACAATCAGCCTTGGCTTGTGTGGGGCTCGTTTTGGGACGGCATCCAGCTGGTCCAACTTGATCAGACCATGCACATCGCAGCAGGAGAGCATCCGCGTACCATAGCACGTCGCTACGATCCTGCCTTTAAGAATCCTAAGCCCAATCCTACCTCAAAGTATGCAGGAACGAATGCTATTGAGGCCCCTTTCATCATGAAGCACGATGGCTGGTATTACCTCTTTGTATCGTGGGACTACTGCTGCCAGGGTAGTAAAAGCGACTATCAGGTGGCTGTTGGTCGAAGCAAATCGGTTGCTGGTCCTTACCTTGATCGTGACGGTCGTGACATGTTGCTTGGTGGTGGAACCATCGTCTTTCAAGGCGATAAAAAAGAGTATGAAGCTGCAGGCCATAGCGCTGCATATCACTTTGATGGTGAGGATGTGTTCATCTGCCATGGTTACAGTGCAAAACAAGATGGTGCTGCATTCCTTGTCCAGGGCTCCATCTTATGGACATCTGATGGGTGGCCCGAGATTAAGGTCAATAGGTAGATTAGAGATGTATTACTATAAAAACAAGTAAACATGAAGAAAAGATTGATATCATTAGCAACCGTCATGGTCACATCCCTTGTAACAATGGCACAGCTGACGATGGATGTGAATACAGGGAAACTAGGTGCTCCCATCCAGTCAACTATGTATGGTATCTTTTTTGAGGACATCAACTATGCTGCCGATGGTGGCCTGTATGGTGAACTGGTAAAGAACCGTTCGTTCGAGTTCCCCCAACACTTAATGGGCTGGCAGGCTTTTGGTGATGTCGATGTGGAGGACGATGGACCGTTTCAGCGCTGTCCTCACTATGTAAAACTGAGCGACCCAGGTCATCGCGACCGTCGTACGGGACTTGTGAATGAAGGATTCTTTGGCATCGGCGTGAAGAAAGACGAGCAGTACCGTTTCTCCGTATGGGCCAAGGCTCCAAAGGGCAATTCAGCCATTCGCGTTCAGCTCATCCAGGAGAATTCAATGGACGAACACCAAGAGTTTGTTGAGCAGACACTGGACATTACATCGACGGAATGGAAGAAATACACCATTACGTTGACCTCAGGGAAAACGTTGAAACATGCCAAGTTGCGCATCTTCCTGAATAGTTCGAACAGCGTTTGTCTGGAGCACGTCTCACTATTCCCCGTTAACACCTATAAGAATCGCGAAAACGGCATGCGTCGTGACTTAGCCAAGGCGCTAGAAGATCTGCATCCCGGTATCTTCCGCTTTCCCGGAGGATGTATCGTTGAGGGAACAGACCTGGCCACACGCTACCAGTGGAAGAATTCGGTAGGTCCTGTTGAGAACCGTCCGCTAAATCAGAACCGTTGGGAACACACTTTTGACTTCCGCTACTATCCTGATTACTATCAGTCGTATGGACTAGGTTTCTTTGAGTTTTTCCAGTTGGCAGAGGATATTGGTGCCGAGCCATTGCCCGTTATCTCGTGCGGACTGAGCTGTCAGTTCCAGAATCCCGATCCTACCAAACCTGGTGTCCATGTGGCACTCGACGACCTGGATTCCTATATCCAGGATGCGCTGGACCTTGTGGAGTTTGCCAATGGTGACATCACGACGAAGTGGGGTAAGGTACGTGCCGATATGGGCCATCCCGCACCCTTTAATCTGAAGTTCCTTGGTGTCGGTAACGAGCAATGGGACTACGACGAGGCACATGGTGGATATGGTCCTGTGTTTACTGAGCGACTGAAGAAGTTCAGTGATGCCCTGCGAGCCAAATATCCAACGCTGAAGCTTATCGGAACCACAGGCCCTAACTCAGAGGGATGGGATTTCGACTTGCTGCAACCTCGTATGAAGGAACTGAAGGTGGATCTCTACGACGAACATTATTATCGTGATGAGGCATGGTTCCTGAGTCACGGACTACGCTACGATTCGTATGATCGCAAGGGTCCGAAAGTGTTTGCCGGTGAGTATGCCTGTCATGGTAAGGGTAAGAAATGGAATCACTATGAGGCTGCTATCCTGGAGGCCGCCCATATGACAGGATTTGAGCGTAATGCCGACATCGTACACATGACGACACCGGCTCCGCTTTTTGCCCATGTCGACGGATGGCAGTGGCGCCCCGACCAGATATGGTACGACCAGACACAGATGTTCAAGACCGTGAGCTACTATGTTCAGCAGATGTATGCCACCAACAAGGGAACCCATGTGCTGTCGCTGACTACACCTGCTAAGACGATGGTGAGTACCGATCGTCCGAAGAAAGGCAAGCCACAGCCTGTAGCTAATCAGGAGGGGCAGAACGGACTCTTTGCCTCAGCCGCCTTCGACAAGGATGCCAGCGAGGTCATTGTCAAGGTAGTCAACACCTCGAAGGAAGTACAATCTATCACGCTGAACCTGAAAGATCTGACTGGTGCAATGACAGCCCAGACCCTCAC
>RHMF01004028.1_pt1 | contig 11792 bp, 10 predicted proteins | sample 5365151 | NCBI WGS metagenome assembly RHMF01 (sample SAMN10266501, study PRJNA497801) | feces metagenome | isolation source: feces | host: Bos taurus | place: China: Prairie of Fairy Mountain | collected 2017-08-14 | reverse complement strand
TTGTATGTTGTTTTCTCTGGCTGGATGTTCAGATGTTTTGGGTGGTGCTTTCTTTCTGCTCCTTACTGCTACGAGTGATGATGGTGCTAACAAGGATGATGTGTTTGAATTTGTCTACAAAGAGGAAGAAGCATTATTAAAGGCAATTGAGGATGGAGATTTATCTGCCTTTGAGAATAAAGGTTTTATTAAGAGCATAGATGCAGACACAAATGTTGTTGATTTTTCTTGCGGAGGAGCAGGTGTTGGCTCTGGTACTTCCTATGTAGGGTTTTACTATACCGCAGACAACGATATGACCGCAGTGTGGTGCGCACCGCCGTCTGTCAGTTTATTGACTCCTTCTGGAAATGGCTTTGAATGGCAAGAGACGAATGGCGATAATCGGTATTATACAGAACATATTTGTGGTAATTTCTATTATTATGAAGCTTCTTTCTGAACAAACAATCAGTTAGACAAATTCCAATTTATCGAACAGACGAAAGAGCGCACCTCTATACACCGTTCGGTGTAGTGCGTTGAACGCGGTACTTGGCTCTCCCTATGGGAGAGCTGGCGGCGAAGCCGACTGAGAGGGTAAAATATGACCATACCAAAAGACAACAGCCAATTGGAAAATGCCCGACGGCTTCGCAGGGAAATGACTCCCCATGAACGCAAGCTCTGGTATCTTTTTCTCCGCAAATACCCGGTGAAGATTTACAAACAGCGGATCATCGGCAGATTCATTGTGGATTTTTACTGCGCTTCTGCAAAACTGGTTATCGAAGTAGATGGTTCTCAGCATTATGATCCTCAGGGTATGGCATATGATGCAGAACGTTCCACATTTTTGTCGGCTCTGGGCCTGGAGGTTTTACGATTTTCTAACCGGGATATTGACAGAGATTTTTGTGGTGTGTGCGAACAAATTGACCTTACCATTCAAAACCGGCTGCATGACCCTCTCAGTCACCTGCGGTGACAGCTCTCCCAAAGGGAGAGCCAAGACTGCCTGCAATCGAATGCATGAATATGAGAAATGGAGCGTATCAATACCGATACGCTCCATTAACTGTTTTACGGATACCTGCCTAAACGGGAGGTTTTTTGCTGTGCTGGGATATGTATCCTTTAGACCATGATGTCCTTGGGGTTGGGGTTGAAGTTTTCGAAGTAGTATTCCCGGAAAGAGCGCAGCTCGTCAATATCCTGGTACATGAATTCGCAGGTGAAGTCGTAACGGGGCTTGCTGGTGGCGATTTCGCCCTCCTGGGAGAAATTCAGGGCAACCTGGTAGTAGTTGATCAGCTTCCGGTTCAGGGAATCGTCAGCGGCGAACAGATACACATACTGGCAGCCCAGCGTCCGGTGAATATCGCCGATGATGGGGGCCACGAAGCGCCAGAAGAGGATCTGACCCAGGGAATGGGGTTTGTCGAAGTGGTATTTCTTCGCCAGCTTGGACCAGCCGTCCCTGGCTTCGTCGTTGATGCAGAAATGCACCAGCTCCACGGCAGGGTAGGTCTTGACCACCCGGGAGATATTCTTGTTGGGGTCGGTTTTCCGGTCGGCCTTCACCTCGGAGATCTTGATTTCGATGTCCTGGATGCTCATCCGCAGCTGCCATTCCAGCTGGCCGATGCTCATACCAAAGTCCTGCACCATCTGCTCGATGAGAGCCAGCTCCTCGGCATTGGCATTACCCTTGCGGCGGTTGTGGATGGCGGTGAGGGTCTTGTTGTAGGTGTCGATCAGATTCTTCAGCTCATCCACATTCAGGGGGTCGAACAGAGAGCCGCACTTCAGGGAGAAATACAGCAGGATCTTGTTCTGCTGATCCTTGATCACATAGAAGGTGGTGGCGCCGGTGGTATCCTCCAGCCAGCCCCGGTACTGCAGGTAGGCAGCCAGCTGGGGATTGCGCTTGCAGGCGAAGGTCTTCACCAGCTTCCGGTTGCCGGGATCGGAGGACAGCCGCTGACAGACAAAGCTGTCCAGAATCTTTTCCTGTTCTTTTGTAATCTTCATAGCGGCCTCCTTACAGCAGTCCCTGCTTGGTCAGCATTTCCCGGCGCTGGCGGATGCGGTCGGCATCCATGCGGATATTTTCCAGCTCCATGGGCTTATCGCTGTTGGCGGCGGGGGCGACACCCTTGCGGGAAACCCGCCAGGAGATCTCGCCGTGGGTCAGACGGGTGAGGCTGAAGGAATCCATCTGGGCAAACTCCCCGAACACCGCGTCCATGACGGGGGCCAGCTTCTCCTGAGTCTCCGGGGAAATTTCTCCGGTGAGCTTCTCCTCCTGATAGGGCTTGCGAAGCTCCTTCAGCACGGGGCCGTACTTCCAGCCCCGGAAGGTGGCGTCAAACAGCGGCTCGCCGGTCTGGATCAGGGATTCCCGCTGGGCGAAATACATCATCTTCTGCAGCTTCATTTCATCGATCTTCTGGCCGAATTCTGCTTCATAGCGGCGGCAAATATAGGCCGCTACTTCCAAAACATTTTCCATATGATTACCTCCTTCGGAAGGTTATTTCACAATATCCCGTGCCACGTGGACACCGCTGGCGGAGGCGTGGGACAGAGAGTGGGTGATGCCGGAGCCGTCGCCGATGATGTAAAGGCCGGGGTAGCGGGATTCCAGCTTCTCGCTGACCTCCACCTCCATGTTGTAGAACTTGACCTCCACACCGTAGAGCAGGGTATCATCGTTGGCGGTGCCGGGGGCAACCTTATCCAGGGCGTAGATCATCTCAATGATACCGTCCAGGATACGCTTGGGCAGCACCAGGCTCAGATCGCCGGGGGTGGCGTTCAGGGTGGGGGTGATAAAGGCTTCGTTCATGCGGCTCACCGTAGACCGGCGGCCCCGGATCAGGTCGCCGAACCGCTGGACAATGACGCCGCCGCCCAGCATGTTGCTCAGGCGGGCGATGGACTCGCCATAGCCGTTGGAATCCTTGAAAGGCTCGGAGAAATGCTTGGCAACCAGCAGGGCGAAGTTGGTGTTCTCGGTCTGCTTGGCGGGATCTTCATAGCTGTGGCCGTTGACGGTGATGATACCATTGGTGTTCTCGTTGACCACCGCGCCTTTGGGGTTCATGCAGAAGGTGCGAACCTTGTCGCCGTACTGCTTGGTGCGGTAGACGATCTTGCTCTCGTACAGCTCATCGGTCAGATGGGCGAAGACCGCGGCGGGCAGCTCCACACGGACGCCGATGTCCACGCGGTTACTCTTGGTGGGGATGTCCAGATCCTTGCACACCTGCTCCATCCACTTGGAGCCGATACGGCCCACGGAGATGATGCACTTGCCGCAGGTGTAGGAAGCGTCCTTCGTGACCACCTCATAGCCGGCTTCCAGCGCCTTCACGGTGGTGACGGGGGTATCGAAGAAGAAATCCACCTTGTCCTTCAGATGTGCGTAGAGATTTTCCAGCACCACATAGTTGATGTCGGTACCCAGGTGGCGGACGGAGGCGTCCAGCAGGTGCAGGTCGTTGGTCAGACATTCCCGCTTGAACTTGGAGCCGGCGGTGGTGTAGAGCCTGGTGCCTTCGCCGCCGTAGGCCAGGTTGATCTGATCCACGTATTTCATCAGATCCAGGGCCTGCTTCTTGCCGATGTATTCATAGAGTGTGCCGCCGAAATCGTTGGTAATGTTGTACTTACCGTCGGAAAATGCACCGGCGCCGCCGAAGCCGGACATGATGGAGCAGCTCTTGCAGCCGATACAGGTCTTGATCTTCTCGCCGTCGATGGGGCAATGGCGCTTATGCAGGGCATGGCCGGCCTCAAAAACCGCCACCTTCAGTTCGGGGCTGCGCTGCATCAGCTCGTAGGCCGCAAAAATACCGCCGGGGCCTGCGCCCACGATAATCACATCATATCTCATTGAATGATCCTCCGTTTTCAGTAATTACACCTTATTATAAACCAAATTCCGCCGGGAGTAAAGGGGAAAAAGGCAGATTCCACAAACCGAAAGACAAAATCCTGGTATGTTTGCAAAGATTTGACAAAGTAAATAGGCAACCCCCCTTTATTTTCCAGAAAATGTATTGTATACTGTATCGTAAGATGGGTGAAGGCCCCGGCTTTGCCCGAATTGTGTATCAAAGGAGTGTTTCACAGTGGCAAAAATCGACAATTCCGTCCGGCCCTTCAGCGGTAAGGACGAATGGGGCTATATCTTCGGCGATATGGCCGGCAGCTTCGTCAACCTCTATGTTGACGCGTATTTCCTCACCTTCTGTACCTACGCCCTGGGCATCAGCGCCAAATTTATGGCGGGTCTGTTCCTGGTGGTGCGTCTTTACGATGCCTTTGACGATCCCCTGATCGGCTCCTTCCCCGACCGGTGGCACCTGGGCAAGGGCAAGGACAAGTTCACCCCCTGGATCAAGCTGTTTATGATCCCCCTGGCTATTTCCGGCGTCATGTGTTTCAGCAAGGTGCCGCTGGAGGGCGTGCCCCTGCATATCTGGGTCTCCTTCTCCTATCTGTTCTTCGGCATCTGCTATACCGGCACTTCCATGCCCTTCGGCGCCATGGCAAACGTGGTCACCGTGGATCCCGTGCAGCGCTCCAAGCTGTCCCGTGCCCGCAGCGTGGGCGGCGGTCTTGTGGGCGCTGTGGCACTGGGTATGGTTCCCGTGGTCTGCTTCAAGGATAACCAGATCCTGCCCCACCGCTTTACCCTGCTGGCTGTGATCTTCGGCTTCTGCTGCATCGGCTGCTACCTGCTGCTGTGCGGCATGACCAAGGAGCCGTGAGGAGAAGGCCGAGGGCGAGAAGTTCGAGTACGGCAAGGTTCTGAAGGCCGCCCTGACCAACCGCCCCCTGATCGGCGTCATGATTGCCACCATTGGCTCCATGCTCACCATCACCGGCACCAGCCAGACCTATTCCTATATTTATAAGGAAGTCTATGGCGATGCATCCCTGGCTACCATTTCCATGGCCTTCTCCATGCCCTTTATGGTGGTCATCTTCCCCCTGATCCCCAAGATGGTCAACAAGTTCGGCAAGCGGGACGTAATCCTCTACACCGCGGCACTGAGCTTTGTGTTCAGCGTGGTGAGAATGTTCATCTACATTGAAAATGTCTGGGTCTACACCGTTCTGAACGTGATGACCCTGCTGGGCCAGACCGCCTTTACCATGCTGATCTGGGCACTGGTTTCCGACTGCCTGGACTACTCCGAGTGGAAGACCGGCTTCCGCAGCGACGGCAGCATGTACTCCCTCTACACCTTCAGCCGCAAGATCGGCTCTACCGTGGCCTCCACTGGTATCGCCCTGGGTCTGAGCATCGTGGGCTATGTGTCCGGCGAGAATGTGGTGCAGAGCCCGGAAACCGTCCGGGGCATCTACTATCTGTGCAACCTGATCCCCACTCTCTGCTACGGTCTGATCCTCGTGGGCATCGGCCTGATCTTCAACCTGAACAAGAAGAAGACCGACCAGATGTATGCTGATATGGCCGCCAGACGGGAAGCCAAGTGATATGAAGAAAATCGATCTGCATCTGCATCTGACACCCTTCCAGATCCCGAAGCTGGGGAAAATGAACCTGGCCAGCGGCAAAAACATGCTTTCCCACTTGGACGAACTGGGAATTTCCAAAGGTGTTCTCATGTCCGGCTATGAAAAGGGCATGCCCTTCGGCACCAACAAGGCCAATCGGAAGATCTGCCGGCAGTTCCCTGACCGGTACGCCTGGATGTGCGCGGTGGATCCCAAGGGCAAGGAGCCGGTTTACCACCGCCTCGCCCGGTTCAAGAGCCAGGGTGCCATCGGCATCGGTGAGCTGACCGTGAACCGCCGCCTGGATGATCCGTTTCTGCAGGAGCTGTTCGCCGCAGCGGAAAAGCTCGATATGCCTGTGACCATCCACATGAGTCCGGAGGTGGGCTACTCCTACGGCGTGGTGGACGAGCCGGGGCTGCCCCTGCTGGAAGCGGTGCTGAAAAAGTATCCGAATCTGAAAATTCTGGGTCACAGCCAGACCTTCTGGATCGAAATGAGCGGCGATGCACCGAAGGAAAAAGAAGCCCGGAACAGCTGGGGCGAGGGTCCCATCGTTCCCGGCGGCCGGGTGCCGGAGCTGTTTGAAAAATACCCCAACCTCTACGGCGATCTCAGCGCCAACAGCGGCAGCCGCAGCTTGATGCGGGATGAAACCTTCGGCCTTGCCTTCCTGGAGCGCTATGCCGACCGGCTGTTCTTCGCCACGGACATGGTAAATACCGATATGGTATTCCCTCTGGGCGCATGGCTGGATGAAATGGTGGAATCCGGCAGGCTCAGCCGGGAAACCTACAACAAAATCTGCTTTGAAAACGCCCAGCGTATTTTCAGACTGTAATTCCACAAAAAAGACCGGCCTATGGGCCGGTCTTTTTGCGTTTATTTACTTTCCGGTGAACAGATCCAGGGCGCTGTCCAGCAGGGATTCCAGAATGTCGTCCGCCAGGGAATCATCGTCCTTGTCCCTGAGCAGTTTCAGGGCTTCCTTTTTGGTGGCGGAATCGGCCTTGCGGTACAGCTCCACCAGCTTCTTCTCCGCGGCGGTGACCTGCATGGAGGATTTGGAGGAAGAAGTCTTTTTCTTTGCGGTGCTGCCCTTGGCGGCGTTCAGGAGGGATGCCTGGGTGACGCCGGTGACCCTGGCGATGGCCTTCAGCTGCTCCTGGGTCAGATTCTTCTGGTGCCGCTCGGCGGCGCTGATGTCGGACGCGGAAAGACCGGAAATTTTCCGGGCCAGCTGCTCCTGGGTCAGACCTGCCTCTGTCCGGGCTTCCTTAATTAACGTTCCTACTTTTTTCGATGCCATTTGTATGCCTCCTGTATCAGTCGGGGAATTCCCAGAGGACTTCCCGGATAATTTCGCTGACGGTGGGGTGGGGGAAGATGATCTTCCGGGCGTCGGTGACGGTGAGCCCCTTTTCGATCATGGCCGCGGCGCCCCAGATGATCTCGCCGGAATAATTGCCGATGAGGTGGACGCCCAGAAGCTTACGGCTTTCTCTGTCAATCAGGATCTTGCAGATGCCGTCGGCGCCCTGGGTCTCCGCCACGAAGCGGCCGGAATAGCGCATGGAGAGCTTCTGCATCTCGTAATCGATGCCCTGCTGCTTACATTCCTCCTCGGTCAGACCCACGGAGGCGATCTCCGGCTGGGTGTAGATCACGGCGGGATTGGCGTGATAGAGCATCAGATCCTCCCGGCCCAGCAGGTCATTCACCGCCACTTCGGATTCCCGGTAGGCGGTGTGGGCCAGCAGATGGTGGCCGTTCACATCACCCACGGCCCAGACGCCGGGGACATTGGTGCGGCAGCGGTCGTCGGTCAGGATGCCTGCCCGGTAGGTTTCCACCCCGATGGTCTCCAGACCCAGGCCCTGGAAATTGGCCCGGCGGCCGATGGACAGCAGCACCTTGTCCGCTTCCACGATGATTTTCTCTCCGTCGGGGGTCTCGGCAAAGACCTTGCCCGGCTCCATACCCAGACACTTGTGCTGCAGCAGGAAGGTGACTCCCTTCTTCTCCAGCTCCTTTTGCAGCATACCGCTGATCTCCAGGTCTGTGGCGCCGGCGATGTGATCCAGCATTTCGATGACGGTGACCTGAGAGCCGACGGTGGCATAGTAGGCGGCCATTTCCAGACCGATGACGCCGCCGCCGATGACGGCGAGCTTTTCGGGGATCTCCTTCAGCTCCAGAATTTCCTTGTTGGTCAGCACGAAATCTCCCAGATTCTCCCGGATGCCGGGGATGGGCGGAATCAACACAGAGGCGCCGGAGGCGATGATCAGGTTCTTAGCCGCATAGACATTCTCGCCGGCGGCAACGGTAAAGCCCTCTTCGGTCTTGCCGGTGATGCGGGCTTCTGCCATGACCACGGTGACGCCGTGGTTTCGCATTTTACCCCGGACGCCGGCCACCAGGGTGCGGACAACCTTGGTTTTGCGGGTGATGACGGCCTTCTGGTCGATTTTTACATCGGCGCAGGTGACGCCGAAGCTGGACGCATGAAGGGCATGGTCGTAATATTTGGCGGAATTCAGCAACGCCTTGGAGGGGATGCAGCCCTCATTCAGACAGGTGCCGCCCAGAGCCTGCTTTTCAAAAAGCAGGGTTTTCTTGCCGCCCATGGCAGCGCGCTCCGCGGCCAGATACCCGCCGGGACCGCCGCCGATGACGATCAGATCATACAGAACCATAGAAAACCTCCTTTTTTCACGGTAAAAAATCATGTTTTCTGTGAATATCCTAACACAGCCGGAACATAAATGCAATTCCTATCTGTTCGGGGAGGGATTTCCGGGAGAACTGCACACCGGATAACTGTAAAAAGACGATTGGATTTCCTGTGAATATTTGGTAGATTTTGCTCTTGAAAGCTGAATTGCCCGGTGCTAGAATACGGGTCGACCAAAATGATCTAAAGAGGCCGCCTCTTTTGAGACAACCCCTTCAGACCAAAATGATTTGGAATAGAAGGTATATATTGACTATGGAAATTTATCTGATTTGTCTGGCCGCCGCGCTGGTGGGCGGCCTGATGCTCTCCCGTGTGACGAAGCTGCTGCATTTGCCGGCGGTTACCGCCTATCTGGTGGCGGGTCTGCTTCTGGGACCCTTCGCCCTGGGCGCGCTGAATGTACCCGGTCTGGGCTTCAACTCCCTGGAACAGGTGGAGGGATTGAGCATCATCACCCAGACCGCCCTGGGCTTCATCGCCTTTACCATCGGCAATGAGTTCCGGCTCAGCCAGTTGAAGGCCATGGGCAGCTCCGCCATTATCATCGGCATCCTGCAGGCGGTGATTACTACCGTTGTGGTGGATGTGGTGCTGATTATGCTGCATCTGCTGTTCCCCGGGGTGATCTCCATCCCCTGCGCTATCACCCTGGGCGCCATTGCCTCCGCCACCGCTCCTGCCGCTACGCTGATGGTGGTGCGGCAGTACAAGGCAGATGGCCCTCTGACCCGTCTGCTGATGCTGGTGGTGGCCATCGACGACGCAGTGGGTCTGCTGCTGTTCTCCGTGTCCTTCGGCATTGCCACCGCTCTGGCCCATGGCCAGGTGAGCGTGCTGGCGGTGGTCATCGAGCCCATCCTGGAGATCGTCCTGTCCCTGGTGCTGGGCAGCTTTATGGGCTGGCTGCTCAACTGGGTGGAGCAGTTCTTCCACTCCAGAAGTAAGCGTATGACCATTTCCGTGGCCTTCGTGCTGCTGACCGTGGGTCTTTCCATGCTGGAATTCCACATCGGCCAGGTGCACTGCTGCTTCAGCCTGCTGCTGGTGTGCATGATGACCGGAACGATCTTCTGCAACATCTGCGATACTTCCGAAGAGCTGATGAACCGTGTGGACGGCTGGACCATGCCCCTGAACATCCTGTTCTTTGTGATCTCCGGCGCAGAGCTGGATCTGCAGATCCTGGCAAACCCCGTGACCATCCTGGTGGGCGTGATCTACATCCTTGCCCGCTCCGCCGGCAAGTACTATGGCTCTATGGCCAGCTGCGCGATGACGAAGCAGTCCAAGTCCATTACCGATAACCTGGGCATCACCCTGCTGCCCCAGGCCGGCGTGGCACTGGGCATGGCCCTCACAGCTGCCACCCTCCCCGACGGCGCTCTGGCCCGGAACGTGGTGCTGTTTGCGGTGCTTGTTTATGAACTGGTTGGCCCCGCGCTGACCAAGCGCAGCCTGCTGGCTGTGGGAGAAATCAAGCCGGAAGGCCGCACCAGCTCCCGTACTCTGAACACCCCGAAAAAGTGACAGTAAAAAAGAGAGGCCGAAAGGCCTCTTTTTTTACCATGATCCGTATTGTCAAAATACATTGCATTACGGGACAGTTTGGGGTAAAATAGCGTAAATGCAAATTTGGGAGTGATGACCGTGAAACCGGTGAAAAATATCCTGATACCTGCCGCGCTGGCGGCAATGATCTGCATAGCCGTTGTATCCCTGATCACCGGCACCCACAGCCGCTGGGATATGCAGGAGGAAACCACCCCGGCATCCGCCATGAGCGAACCCACGGAGACCACCGTGGTGACGGAGCCGCCCCATAACTGGGTCACGGGCTATATCTCCACACTGAACCTGACGGCCGACTACTGCGATGAAAACGGCAGTGTTCTGGGTAATCTGATCCGGGGCACACAGGTGGAATACGAGATCACAGCCGAGGGAAAGCTGTCCATGCTTCTGGATGGTACCATCGTGTACCTGGGGAAGGACGCGGCCATTGTCACCGACCCTGCGGAGGTGATTCCCCAGCAGAGTCTGTTCGTCAGAACCGTGGTGAATCTGCGGGATGCGGAGGGCAGACTGCTGGAAACCCTTCCGGAAAAGGGAACGGCTGTTCTGGTCACGGGCTATGACTATCTGATGCCGGACGGCAGCGTCCACATGTACCGCATCCGCATCCCGGATACGGACACGGAGGGCTATATGATGCCCTGGTATCTGGCAAACACGCAGGAAGAGGCCCTTTTAAACTACGATAACGGCCACTATGAAACCCACGCCGCCCGGGGAAACCGCTATGGCGGCGGCAGCGCCGACAATCTGGACTACTTCCCCCGGGAAAAAGGCCCTATCCAGGGCAACGAAATGCCGGAGGAATGCCGGACGCTGTATCTGGTGAACTGGCGGCTGGATGAGGTGGATGCCTATCTGAAAATTGCGGAAAGCAGCGGCATCAATGCCTTTGTGGTGGATATTCTGGACGGCAGCTCCGTGGGCTATGCCGGTGATGTGATGCAGCAGCACTGCCCCACCGGCGCAGCGGCGGCCCACAATACTGTGGAGGCTTATCGGGCGGCGATTCAGAAGCTGAAGGACGCGGGCTACTACGTCATTGGCCGGATCACCACCTTCAACGATTCTTTTTATGTATCGGATCACCCGGATCACGCTTTGGCCAACCTGGAGGGCAAGCCTCTGCGGCTGGCAAAAGCCTACTGGCCCAGCCCCTATAACCGGGACGTGTGGCAGTACAAGGTGGATCTGGCGGTGGAAGCGGTGGAACTGATGGGCTTCAACGAGATTCAGTTCGACTATGTCCGCTTCCCCGACAATACCCGGAAATATGAGAAGGCCGGCACCATCGATTTCCGCAATACCTACGGCGAAACCAAGGCCCAGGCCATCCAGCGGTTTTTGATGTATGCCACGGATATTCTCCATGACCACGGCGCCTACGTCAGCGCCGATGTGTACGGCGAGAGTGCCTACACCTATGTGACTGCCTACGGACAGTATTGGGCGGCGGTGAGCAATGTGGTGGATGTGATCAGCGGCATGCCCTACCCCGACCATTTCGGTGCCTCCGGTTCCTGGCGTCCCTGGGAGCATCCCTATGAGACCATGCGCAGCTGGGGACAGTATGTGGCGCAGCGGCAGGAGGAGACCGCCACCCCGGCGGTGGTTCGCACCTGGATCCAGGCCTACAATGCCATCCATGAGCCCTACAACAAGTACGGCCCCAAGGAGGTCGCCGCCCAGATCCGGGCCCTGCGGGAAACCGGCTGCACCGGCGGCTATATGACCTGGAACTCCAGTTCCTCCCTGGATAAGTACGCCAGCCTGATCCCGGCTTTCGATCCGCCCGGCGAATAAACAAAATTCAATCTGTTCGAGTCCCGGCATCTTTTGCAAAATGAAACGGCACCCCGGGGGGGTGCCGTTTGCGTTGGTGCGGGCAACAGGACTCGAACCTGCACGCCGAAGCAGAGGAACCTAAATCCACCGAGTCTACCAATTCCACCATGCCCGCATATTC
>RHMF01001203.1_pt1 | contig 11792 bp, 8 predicted proteins | sample 5365151 | NCBI WGS metagenome assembly RHMF01 (sample SAMN10266501, study PRJNA497801) | feces metagenome | isolation source: feces | host: Bos taurus | place: China: Prairie of Fairy Mountain | collected 2017-08-14 | reverse complement strand
ACAGTAATGGTATCGCCAATGGAGAAAATGCCGGGGTCGAACACGCCGATCACGTCACCGGCATAGGCTTCTTCCACGATTTCCCGTTCTGCGGCCATCAGCTGCTGGGGTTGGGAAAGGCGCATCTTTCTGCCGCCCTGCATATGATAGTATTCCGTATCTCTTTGGAACTTGCCGGAGCAAATACGCATAAAAGCCAGTCTATCCCGGTGGGCCTTATTCATATTGGCCTGGATCTTAAACACAAAGGCAGAAAAGTCCGGGCTGAAGGTGTCGATGGTGCCGCAATCGGCCACACGAGCCAAAGGTGCGGGAGTCAGCTTCAGAAATGCTTCCAGGAAAGGCTCGATGCCAAAGTTGGTAAGGGCAGAGCCAAAGAACACAGGGCTTAGATTGCCACAACGGACTTCTTCCAGATCTAGTTCCCGACCGGCAGACAGAAGTTCCACATCGTCGATCAGCTTTTGGTGCTTCTCTTCAGAGTCCAAAAGTTCCGCCACCTGCTTATCGTACAGGTCTACTTCCAGTTTATCTGCCCGATTCTTGCCGGATACACCGGAGAAGAACAGCAGACGGCTTTCAGAGCGGTCATACACGCCCTGGAAATCCTTACCGGAGCCGATGGGCCAGTTCATGGCGTAAGTTTCAATGCCCAGCTCCCGTTCTACTTCATCCAAAAGGTCAAACGGATCTCGGGTCTCCCGGTCCATCTTGTTGATAAAAGTGAAAATAGGAATGTGCCGCATTGCGCAGACCTTAAAGAGTTTTCTGGTCTGGGGCTCGACGCCCTTTGCGCCGTCGATCACCATCACCGCAGAGTCTGCCGCCATCAAGGTGCGATAGGTATCTTCAGAAAAGTCCTGGTGACCGGGGGTATCCAGAATGTTGATGCAGAAGCCGCCGTACTGGAACTGCATAACAGAGGAAGTGACAGAAATACCACGCTGTTTTTCGATCTCCATCCAGTCGGAGGTGGCAGACCGGGAATTCTTCTTTCCCTTTACAACACCGGCCTGGGCAATCGCACCGCCATAAAGCAGGAACTTTTCCGTTAAAGTAGTTTTACCGGCGTCCGGGTGGGAGATAATGGCGAAAGTTCGCCGTCGGTTGATCTCTTGTACTAAATCAGACATAGGGATTCTCCTAATCATAATCTTTCAATTTGGTAGTATACCATAAAATCCCATTATTTACAAGAAAAAAATCGCCGGAGTGGACAAGCCCAATCCGGCGATTTCACATATTTTACAGAGTATAGGTTTCCAAAACATTCTTATCCTGGTCGGTAAACTTGACGGTGATGCCATCATCATAAGTAATTGCGCAGGCATGGAATTTATCCCATTCCTCCCGGAACGGAATAGCACCCACAACTGTGGGACAGGATTGACCGAAGCTGTCTTCTTCGTCACCGGGGCGGATCACCTGACAGGTGTGCAGATGTCCACACAGGTAAAAATCAGGCTTGATATGCTCACCGATCAACTCGACCCATTCCTTGTACAGAGGCTGCTCAATGTCGAAGGGCGGTTTGCTTATACGGGTAAAGGGCGTGTGGGAAATGATCAGCCTCTTGGTTACGCCGGGCGCATTATACTCAGCATCTGCATTGGCGATAACCTTTTTCAAGAACCGGGTTTCGTCCATACGGAATTCGTGGCAGCAGACAGTATGACCGTACTCAGGATGATCGTCAGGCTTATCCTCGGCGGTGTCCAGAATCAGGCACCACAGGTCGCCCAAACGAACGGTGAAATAGGACACACCACGGTCAGTGGGAGTGAAGTCCGCAAACCGTTCTGCGTAGAAGCCACGGGTATCGTGGTTTCCTCGGGAGAAAATGGCAGGCTTTTCGCCCTTGGTGATTCTTCCGGCAATCTCATAGATGGCATTGAAGTTCTGAATGTCACCGCTGTGATCGGGAATGTCGCCATTAAGGATCAAAATATCCAATTCCTCACCGAAGAAACTGCCTGTCTTCACAGGACCTTCAATGCGGTTATGGGTATCTGACAGATGATAGATGTTCAGCCGGCCACCCTTGTAGGGATAGAAAGAGAAGGTGAAGGACTCTGTCTCCTCCGTCTCGGGGAAATAGGGTTTTCTGTCGATCATCTTTCGATAGCAGAGGGTATAGCTGCCAGCCTTATTCAGTTCCTCCATAGGCACTGTGATCTTGTGGATATGGGTATCGGAGCGGATAATGCCGTTGGTGTGGTCGTAATAGTTCTCCCCTGCCACATTAACCCACATCAGGGTGGACGCCTTTACGGGAACAAAGATCTGGTAGGTATCCCCTACTGCCCAAACGGAAGGGTATGTTATAAGTGCAGTATTTTCAAATTCCATAATCATTCTCCTTCAAAAACAGCAATTTCATAGGGTGCAAAGGCATCCGTTTCTTTTCGTGCGAAACCGTAATTGGAAAGCGCAAGCCTCTTCCCTGCCATGCCGGAAATTTGTGTGGCTTCCTCAAAATTACAGACCACATAATAGGTCTTACCTTCCCAGCTGCGGCTGTAAATGCAGTGGGTGGGAGCATCCTCCACAACTTGGAAGGCGCCGATCTGCAAAGTCTTTTCACGGCATTTCAGATTCAGCAGCTCCCGGTAGAAGCGCCAAACAGATCTTTCCGCGTGCATTTCGGTTTCCAGATTGATCTTCGGATAATGGACATTCACCGCAAGCCAAGGCTTGCCGGTGGTAAAGCCTGCATTTTCAGCACCGCTCCAGCACATCGGTCTGCGGGGATTGTCTCTGCCGCCAAAATTGATCATATCCAGAATCGATTGAGCAGGCGCACTGCCGATATTCTCTTTGTAGAGATTGACACTTTCCACATCATCAAACTCTTCGATGGTGTTGTGGCAGGAGTTGACCATACCCAGCTCCTGGCCCTGGTAGATAAAGGACACGCCTCGCATCAGGTACAAAAGAGTTGCCACGCAGGTTGCCACCTCATAGCGGTTTTTCTCCGTATCTCCCATACGGCTGATAAACCAGCTGTTATCGTGGTTATCCGTAAAAAGGCTATATAGCAATTCTTCCTTTTGCATCAACAGTTGCCAGTTTTTCAGAATCTCCCAAAAATCCCGGATGCTTTGTTTCTTGGGTATAAATTTGCTGCTGCGGCCGCACTGCTGATGGTCAAACTGGAAGAGAGTGGAGAGTTCACCGCGATCCGCACCGCAATGGCGACGGACTTCCGCAATATCGTCTGCCCAGCACTCGCCAACGGTAAAGATATGCTTTGTATTCTCTCTGCCAAAAAGGGCATTGATGAATTCGTGAAGCCTGGGTCCAAAAAAGTTATCTCCATTCATATCCTTGGATATCTGGTCGATCACATCGATCCGGAAGCCATCCACACCAAGATCTACCCAAAAGTCCACCACATCCTGCATTTCCTGCACTACAGCAGGGTTTTCCCAGTTCAGATCCGGCTGTTCCGGGGCATAGGAATGAAGATAGTACTGCCCACGCAGTTCATCATACTGCCACGCACTCCCCAAAAAAGCGCTTTGCCAGTTATTGGGAGGGGTATCGTACCAGTAATAGTAGTCACTGTAGGGATTGTCCTTGGATTTCCGGGACTCAATAAACCACTTGTGCTGAGAGGAAGTATGGTTGGGAACCAAATCCATAATCAGCTTCATATCTCTTTGGTGAAGACCGGCAATCAACGCCTTGATGTCGTCCATCGTGCCGAACTCATCCATAATGTCCCGATAATCCGCCACATCGTAACCATTATCCACATTGGGACTTTTATAGCAGGGGCAAAGCCAAATGGCATTGACCCCCAGATCCTGCAGATAGTCTAACTTAGAGAGAACACCCTGCAGATCACCGATGCCATCACCGTTGCTGTCGCAAAAACTGCGGGGATAAATTTGATAGATGGTAAGACCTAAAAAATCCAAATATTTTTCTGTCATAAGAATGCTCCTAAATCGTTTTCGGCAGGTTGGTCTGCATTTCTCCCAAGAAATCGCTTACCCCCTGCTCTTGCAGGTGATAATCGCCATCATAGGTATAAACAGTTACTGAGGCATTGGGCACCCATGGCATTTTACCCGCGGCCGATACATTTCCATGGGCAATATAGCTTTCTATCATCCGGATTGGAATCGCATGGGATACGATACAAATAACCTTTTCCGGAGTGTTTTCCATGATATGGCAGAAAGCCTTTACCACCCGGTCATACACGTCCTTGCAGGACTCACCCCCATCGGGGTGGGCGCTTCCGAAATCTTGCCGCCAGACGGCATAAGAATCCAGGTAGCGCTCAGCCACTTCCTCAAAGGAAAGTCCCTGCCAATAGCCGGCATGGATCTCCCAAAAATCGGCTGATGTTTCCATCGGGCAGCCGCACATGCGGCAAATAGGGGCAGCAGTATCCACCGCTCTTTGAAGCGAACTGGCATAGACTTTTTCTACCGGGTATTGGGCCACATACCGGGCCATCCGTTCCGCTTGTTCTATGCCCATAGGGGTCAGGGCCGCATCCAGCTGGCCGGTAAAGACCTTTTGCACATTGGTGGTACTTTGCCCATGGCGCACCAGGATAATCGTTTTCACGCCATACTCTCCCCTTTCCTATTTTCTATTATCCTATCACACAGGATGGATTTTCGCAACAAGAAAAGCACTGTAAAACCTTGGTTTTACAGTGCTTTCGTTTATTTCTCAATGGTGACAATCCGTGTCTTGATGCTCTTTCTGCGTACACCGTCTTCGCACAGGTGGTAGAAATCGGAATAAACGATCAATGCGTGGGTGTCGTCCAGTGCGTGGATATCGCAATTGCAGCAAGAGCCTGCCCACTGGTGGAAATTGGGGCGCACGGGAGGCTCATTCATCAAGCCACTTCGATCCTCCCCTGTCATCACTTCTACGGGGGCATCCCAAACCATACCGGCAGGGTCAGTGGTGCCACGGACATAGATGCCAGGACGACCATAGATGGCAAGAATAGCATCCCCCATCTGGCAGGTACGGGGCATAACGCCGATGTCATCAAAGCGAACAGGCTTACTCCAGGTTTTGCCATTGTCTGTGGAACGGGTAATATACGAAGGTGCCCATTCCTTGTCGCCATGGAACACATCGGTAACACGAAGGATCATGATCATAGATCCGTCTGGAGCAAAGGCTAGATCCGGCTCGTCCCAGCCGCCGACCATAAATGCATACTCATATTCATCGTTATCAGGGATATAGGTCAGATAACCCTGCATTTTCCAACTGCGTCCGTCATCTTCCGAGCAAAGAACAAAGGTGCTGGTATAAGGGGAGTATGCACCATTATTAGGATTCAGGCCCTTATTGTGGGTAGCCGCCCAAAGCTTGCCATCCGGTCCCACCTTCAGCTTGCCGACAAACTGCGGCATAGCCGGTATGGCAACATTCCGGGATGTGGGAAACATCATGAGAAGTCCTCTGTTTTCCCAGTCAAGGCTTGCCCACTCCGCCTGTTCTACCGTTTCGCCGGCAGGTGTGCGAAGCATGGGCCATTCCTTCAAATGGTCGAACAGGCCATCAGGCAGTTCATCCATATGGTAAATGCTCCATCTCTGCTTCCAGATGTCATGAAAATGGCCTCTGGGCAGGGGCAGCTTGTTAATATCATTGGACTTGGCGTGGAGGTTGTCACTGGGAATGGTATAATTGCCGGTCTGCATAGGCGCTTGGAGCTTATCTAAGTCCAAAGCCACAGAAACACGGCCGTCGTGACGCAGGAAGTCCCCGTTGGGAAGCTGCACACCTTTTACGATGGTTCTGTGATCCTTCACAATATTCCAGCTTTCGCCACGGTCATCGCTGGTTGCCCAAACATCAGCCGTACCCAGCTCTTCCCACACATCATCACCATTGTGGAATGTCATAACAATTTGACCATCTTTGCCTTCCATCAGTTTGGGGAACTGCCACTGTCCCCAATAGGAATCCTCATAGCGAGGGCCAATGGCTACGATTTTTTCTTCGCCAAGTGTAATCTTCATAATTTACCCCTCAGTCTTTTTCTACTGTGACGATTCTCGTTTTAATACTCTTTCTGCGGACACCATCGTCACACAGATGATAGAAGTCGGAGTAGCCGATCATTGCGTGGGTATCATCCAAGGCAACAATTGCACAGTTGCAGCAAGAGCCTGCCCACATATGGAAGTTGACTCTCTCAGGCCGCTCATTCATCAAAATGCTCCGGTCGGTGTTAGTCATAACTTCTACGGGATCCTCCCACTTCATACCGGCAGGATCGGTAGTACCGCGAACATAGATGCCGGGTCTGCCGTAAATGGCAAGCGTCACATCCCCCATTTGGCAAACACCGGGCAGCACGCCCACATCATCAAAGCGAACCGGCTTAGACCAGGTCTTTCCCTGGTCGGTAGAACGGGTAATATAGGAAGGCGCCCATTCCTTATCGCCCATAAAAACATCGGTGATACGAAGGATCATGGACATAGAGCCATCCTGGTTGAATATCAGCGCTGTTTCGGAGAAGCCGCCTACCATAAAGGCATTTTCATATTCATCGTTATCAGGAATATAGGGAACATGGCCCTGGAGCGTCCAGCTGTGACCGTCATCCTCGGAATTGAGTACATAGACGCTACAGTAGGGCGAATAAGCACCGTTTTTAGGATTCATGCCAGCCCAATAGGTTGCTGCCCACAGCTTGCCGTCAGGACCTTGCTGGTAGGATCTTCCCAAGAACTGGGGCATTAAAGGAATTGCCACATGACGGTCATTGGGAAACATCATTTGAAGACCCATATTGTCCCAATTCTTTAGTTCTGCCCACTCAAAGGTTTCCTCTTCCTCACCTGCCTTGGTGCGCAGCTGGGGCCATGCGTGGAGATGGTCATAAAGACCGTCAGGAAGTCTGTCCACATGATAAACGCAATGCTTCTGTTTCCATATATCGTGCTTGTGGCCTGCAGGCAGGGGCAGTTTATTCACATCGCTGGATTTTGCGTGAAGGTCGTCACTGGGAATGGTATAGTTACCTGTCCAGACGGGAGCTTGCACTTTATCCAGATCCAAAGCCTTTGCAGGGCGACCATCGTGGCGCAGGTAATCCCCATTGGAAAGCTTCAAACCCTTCTTCACCTTCTTGGGATCGTCCAGCTTTTCCCAAGACTTACCCCAGTTATCGGTGGTATACCAAAGGTCGGCTGTGCCCAGTTCTTCCCAGACATCATCGCCATTGTGGAAGGTCAAAGCTACTTTGCCGTTTTCGCCTTTCATCATCTGCACAAACTGGAACTGGCCCCAATAGGAATCCTCATATCGAGGACCAATAGCAACAACTTGTTCTTCACCTAGGGTAATTTTCATCGTAAATCGCTCCTATCTGATATTATTCTTCTTCATATAGATGTAATAACAAATGCCGGAAATCAGCTGCATACCGGCAAAAAGGTACATAGTTGCTTGCACACCCACAAGCCGGAACATAGGTACACAAAGAAAACCCGCCAGCATATTGCCTGCATTATTTAAAAGCATCCTGCCGGCCGAGTACCGCCCCATGGTGTCGTAATCTGCGATCTTTGTGACCGCAACCGGCACGGCATAATTGACAAACACCACCATAAACCAGGCAATTCCATAAAAAGCTAAAAACGCAGCGGTGGAAGAAAAGAAAGTGATCAAAGGCATAAAAACAAAAACGCCAATACTGGAAATCAGCAGAATGCACCGCTCCGTCACTTTGCCTGCAAGCAGGGCATAAATGCCGCAGCCAAGGATGGTCACAAGGCTGGTGATCACTGCCAGCAGCGTGGCAGACTGGCTGTTCAGCTGCCCGGTATAGTAACCAATGGATACCGCCATGCCGATCAAGCCGCCGCTTAATCCGCGAAGAAGGTTAGGAATAATGAAAAAGGAAAAGGGTTTATACTTCAGTAAATGAAACTTCTTGACCGGCCCTTTGGGAATTTCCAAATGATGGGTGGGCTTCATGGAAAGGATCACAATAATGCGGATCACCGTTGTTATAACGGCAAAGAGGAAAGCCGCTCGCATGAGAGGAAAAAAGTCAAAAGAAGACTGCAGCCAAGTTAGCACCGTTGAAAGCGCCAAGGATGCAATGCCCACCACTACGCCGGTAAGGGCTGCCACTCTGCTGTAATCGTGCATATCCATAATCTGATATGGCATTTTCAGGCTCAATATACCGGATATGCCGTAGCCAATATTATAAATAACGGCGGTGGCGAACAGAAGGAACAAAAATATGTTCCAATTGCTATGATTGTAGCACGAAACAAACAGAAAAATAAGAAAGGGCAAGAACAGAAAGGCATTTAGTCCGTAGCCTTTGATCAAGTTCCGGACACGATCAGACCATACCGAGAAAATCAAAATTGCCCCAACCTGAATACCGGTTTGAATCGCAGTAAATTGATTGGTTGTTTCAGAGGAAAGTCCCATTTCCAATAGGACCGTCTGCAGAACAGCGCCACTGGCAAAAGCCAACATGCCCTGTTCCAAAATCGAAGACATATAGTATTTCCACTTATTTCCCATATATCTCACCTTTTCGTTGACATGAATGGGGCTAACTGCTATACTCATTATAGATTAGACAGCTTATTTTTCAATAGAGAAACGGGACATTTTTAAAAAATGTTTGTCCTTTTTGGAAAGGTCTTATGGAAGTTACATTTACTTTACAATTTGGAAAAACCTCTGTGGAGATTCTGTGTGGTCACTGCATGCCCCCGGTAAAACTGAGCATCACTCCACCCCACAATCATCGACAGGGCGAACTGCATGTTCTGCTTTCCGGCAGCGCAGATTATACCATTGACAATAACAACTGTGCGCTAAAGGCAGGCGACTATATTTATATCCCTCCAAAAGTATATCATAGTTCAAAGCCGCTGGATCCAGACACCACATTCGTGACATTTTCCCTTCGGGGAGGTCCAAAGCAGGTCTCCTACTGCAAGCTCCCGAAAGCGCTGCTGGAGGGTATGTTTTCTGCCTGTACTGAGAGCAAAGCCGTCGATTCACTTCAGCCGCTGATGCCCTATTTCCACATTCTTTTGGGGGAGCTCTTGTGGCCGGGAGGGCCAGTCATCCGGGAGAATCAGGATTACGAAGGAATGATCCTGCGATATTTGGATACCCATTACAACCGGGATACGACCCTTGCCTCTCTGGCACAGTATGTGGGAATCTCCCCCAAGCAAGTGCAGCGGATCGTGCAAAAAGAAACCGGACGAACTTTCTTGGAAGAGCTGACTGCCCGGAGAATGAGAGCCGCCCGATATTTGGAAGAGAATACCACTATGTCGGCAGCGGAAATTGCCCATTATGTAGGTTATAACTCCTATTCCGGCTACTGGAAAGCGCGAAAGAATTATTGGGAACAAAAATAAACAAAACACCCTTTGCTGTCAGTTAGCAAAGGGTGTTTTCTGTTAAATACGGGCAATCAGCATGCTCACACCGGAAAGATTGACCTTGCCATCAGAAACGGTGACATTTTGGCTGTAAAGGACTTCCTTTACGCCGGGGTCTTCCAGAGCGTATTCATACTGAGAAGGATTGATTGCCACATAGATGGTGCTGCCTTCTGCGCTTCTTGTGAACACAAAGGGATAGCCAGCACGGAGAATTACAAAGTCTGCGTCAGGGTTCAAAGCCTTTTCATTCTTATGCAGATTTACAATAAACTTCGTAAAGTTCAGCAAGGAATTGGGATCATCCTTCTGCTTTTCCACGGTAGGCGCATCCGGGCGGCTATCCGTAGGCAGATAAGGCTTATCGGAAGTGGAGAAACCGTGGTTCTTCTCCGCATTCCACTGCATAGGCGTTCTGGAACCGGTGCGGTTATATCCGCCTTCCTTCGAGGGCAGGCCCGCAATATAGTCCATACCGATCTCATCGCCATAGTAAACGAAGGGAACACCGGGCATAGTGTGCAAAAATGCCAACGCCAATTTAACTTCTGCCGGCTCCCGCTTATAAGCAAGCCGGGGAATATCGTGGTTGCCGGTAATCAGGCCCACATAGCCTTTGCCATTGGTGCTTTCCAGGTCGTATAAGTAACGGTCCAGATAATCATTGATATTGCCCTTGCCGTCTTTATTGAAATAGCTATGCCCATCCCAGAAGTGGGTGGTATTCCGGCCGGACTCTGCCCGGAACAGTCGGGTATAGGCCTGTTGGCCACTATGGAGCAGGAAATCACAATGGAAGCCGGCATTGATAGCATCGGCAGGCTTACCCCACTCTGCGATCAGTAGCGCCTCAGGATTTTTCCTTTCCATATGCTCCCGGATCTCTTTCCAGAAAGCACGCATAAAGGAGCCATCCTTATCCCCTTTGATAAGGGATTCTGCCATATCCACCCGAAAAGCATCCACACCCATATCCATCCAGAAATCGATGATCTTCTTCAGTTCTTCCTTGGTGGCAATGCTGTCCGGATGGTCAACAGGAAGCTGCCAGGGTTTCATGGGATCCGGATATGCATAACCGTAATTCAAAGCCGGCTGGCACCAGAAAAAGTTGGTGACATAGTTGCCTTCCCGTTCTCCCCAGCCGCTGATCTCCAGTTCGCCGATGGGATCATCGAATACATTGCTGGTCCAAATATAGCGGTTGGTAAATTCGTTCTTTTCTGCCTTGGAAGATTCTGTAAACCAGGGATGGTACACAGAAGTATGACCTGCCACAAGGTCAAAAACGATCTTCATACCCCGTTTATGGACTTCTTCACACAGGCGCCGATAATCCTCGTTGGTGCCGTAACGGGGGGCAATTTTGTAGAAATCTGTAACATCGTAGCCTGCATCAAAGAACGTACTTTCGTTGACAGGGTTCAGCCAGATAGCAGTGAAGCCCAGGCCCTGAATGTAAGCCAGTTTTTCAATGATGCCCTGCAGATCGCCAATGCCATCCCCATTGGTGTCGTAGAAGGACTGGGGATAGATCTCATAGACGACTGCGTCTTTCAGCCAGTTTGCCATTAGCGTACTCCTTTATCAAACTTTATTGATGTGATAGAAACCACACATATGGTCATTCCACGGCATCTTCATAACAATGCCAAATTCCTGCAAGGTTCGGCCCTTAGCGGTGATATTCAGTTCAGGAATATTGTAAGTAGCATCCGGGTCCAGCCCCTGCAAATAGAGTCTTTCCTGTAAAACCCGGTAAGAGGTATTCCTACGGTAGTAAACGAAGTAACCTCTGTCCTTTTCTTTAGAAATGATCAGGTTGCAGAAATAATTGCCTTCAAAAGGATTTTTTAGGCGGTACAGATCACCAGTCAGAACCAGATCATAGATTTCATTATAGCGACGCACATATTTGCGCATCTCCATTTTCTCCTCTTCGGTAATGTGGACAAAGCCTGTTTCAAACCCAAAGGTAGCGGCAGAAGCAATATTGGCACGGACTTCCATAGGGATGATGCGCTGGGTATGAACATTTGGGACATCGCTCACATGGGCAGAAATAGCAGACAACGGATACAGCAGGCTTGTACCATACTGGATCTTTGTGCGTTCTTCTGCGCAGGTTGCATCGCTGGTCCAGATCTGGGGCGTATAGTACAGCATACCACAATCAAATCGGCCGCCACCGCCTGCACAACCCTCAATAATGATATGAGGCCACTTTTGTGTAATGTAATCCAGCAGCTCATACAGACCTAAAATGTAGCGGTGGTTCATTTCGCCCTGCCGGTCTGCAGGCAAAACATTAGAATAGTGCTCACTGAGCTGACGGTTACAATCCCACTTAATATAGTCAATATCGTA
>RHMF01002131.1_pt1 | contig 11799 bp, 6 predicted proteins | sample 5365151 | NCBI WGS metagenome assembly RHMF01 (sample SAMN10266501, study PRJNA497801) | feces metagenome | isolation source: feces | host: Bos taurus | place: China: Prairie of Fairy Mountain | collected 2017-08-14 | reverse complement strand
GATAGTGGTGCTACCCACGCTGACGCCAACGATCATACCGTTTTCCACCTTGGCAATGGTCTCGTCAGCAGACACAAAGGTCATACCAGCCTGGTTGGTTGCATTCAAGGGGAAGCAGTTGACGGCAGGCAGCTTGGTGCTTTCGGTGAGAACCAGCATATCGTTGCCGACAATGCTCTCAACAGCCGTGTATTTCAGTTCGGGGATCTGCTCGGGGATCACATACAGGCCGGTGTACTCGATGAAGCCGGTACCGGTGGGTTCGCCCATTGCCAGGCAGTATTCGCCCGGATTGATCCAGTAGATCATACCGCTTTCGGGGTTTGCCCACAGGAAGACCTGATTGTTGTGATCGTAGCACATAGACTGTGCATAAACCATACCGGAAACAGGCATCTTCATCACTTCAGTGAGCTGGTAGGAGTATACCTTTTCCTTATCCTTATCCTGTGCCAACGGGGCGATGCCGCCGCCACCCATATTACCGGCAACTCTTGTCAGTTTCATCAAGCTGCCGCCGGAAGTGATACCATAGAGCTTACCCTGGGTATCGCAGGCCAAGGTGATCAGTGCATCATAGGCCTTACCTGCCTCGATCAGTGCGCCGTTATGCATATTGGCATAGTAGATAATGCTGGCATTGAGGGCAGCATCATAAGACATTGCATACATCGTGCCGCTGGAGTAGTCGTAGGCCATATCCAGCACCACCACGCTGGTGGAGGTGCCCAGCTTCACACATTCGCCGGTAGCGGGGTTGAAGCGATAAGCCTGACCCATTTCGTCATAGCCGTAGATGCAGCCATCGTGGCCGTTGTAATCAGCAGCAATGAAGTCGACAGGAGAGTCGTACAGGCTCTCAGCTGTCATAGAATTCAGATCAATGTTCAGCCAGTCGCCAAAGCCAGCGCCGGAATAGAAGTTATAGGCATAGAGGTTGCCCTTGACATCCACGCTGATCACTTCGCAGCTGACCTGAAGATCGCCATAGCTGGCAGTGATGATGGCAGTACCGCCACCAATGGCGGTCACCTTGCCCTCGTGATCCACGGTGGCAACAGACTCATCGCTGGATGCCCAATCTACCATACCCATCACGGGTGCGTTCCAGGGCAGCAGATTGACGGACAGCTGATAGCTCTGATCCAGCTGCAGCAGCACTTCTTCGTCGCTGATGACCATACGGGTAATGACATCGGAGGTGGGGATGGTGTAATCTTCATCCTCTTCCATCGTCAGCATACCGACATATTCCTTATCGCCGCCCATATTGGTAACGGTGTAGCTCCAGTCGGTGGGGTCGATGACGAACAGATCGGAAACCGTGCCATAGAAGGCCCAGTAGATCTTACCATCGGCCTTGCTGTAAGTCATAGTCTGGCTGTACTGGGGAGAAGCGTTTTTGCCCTGGGAATTCTGGGGCCAGAAATCCTCGCCGTTTTCCAGGACGATGGGAGTTGTCTCACCGGTCTCGGTGTTGACCTCAAACAGACCATAACGGTCGCTGATGCAGCAATACAGCTTGCCATCGACAAAGGTCATCGCGTGAGGTGCCCAGTACCAGCTATCATAAGTAGCGATCTCGTGCAGCTCACCAGTCATCAGGTCCAGGGTGTAGAAACCATAGTAATAAGCAGGGAAATCCACGCCGGAATTGGTCTTGGTGCAAACATACATCGTATTGGTGACATCATCCCAGGCCATATCCATTACATTGACGCCCAGGTTGCAGATCTCCATACGGTTCCAAAGACCGGGCACCATATAGACGAAGTTGTAGCCGGCATCCACTGCGAAGATATAACCATCCACATACTCAGCAGCCACCAGGGAATAGTACTCATAAGCATCGCTGGAGATCATTGTCACCTCAGCGGTCTGACGGTCGATGTTGGTCCAGCCGAACATCATATCCCAGCCATAGTAGGCGTAGATCATATAATCGTAGACCTGGTAGGCATACAGCTGGCTCTTATCCACCTCGGGCATATTCTCGGTCAGGGTATAGGTCAGATCATAGTATGCCTCGTTGCAGCCATAGTCGCACAGAGCCACAGTGATCTCATCACCCAGGTTGGTAACATCCACGGTGATGGTGTAAGTGCCGTCTTCATTGAGGATCATATCCTCTTCGCCGTAATACTTGTAGATCTGAGAACCGCTCTTGTTCATCAAGATCGCAGCAGCAGGATGCGCATCAGTAAAGGTGAAGGTCAGATAGTTGCCGTTTTCATCGGTGGATTCCTTCACGGAGTTCACATCCATAACAGGCTTGCTGACATCGATGTAGATGGGCATCTTATCCAGCAGCACATCGGTTTCAGCGCCTTCATAGTCGATACGGCCCTGGATGGTCAAATAGACCACATCACCGTCATTGAGGCCGGAGAAGTCATACAGGTCCTCATAGTACCAGCTGTAGACCATAGGAATCACGGCGCCGTAGCCGGAGATGTACATAGTCTTGGAATCCTTGTACAGCAGCTCCTGGTGCAGCACATTGCCTTCGGCATCGGTGTAGATCAGATCCATCTCACCGCAGTTACGCATCAAAGAGATGTACAGTTCGGTCAGCATATCCAAAGCACCGTCGCCATTGGGGGACAGAACATTATTCTTGGGGTCGTAGGGGCGGATGGCAATTACATTGCCATCATCGTCGGTAGTCTCCTGCCCCATATAAGGGTTCAGACCCAGCATCCAGTCAGCATCGGTAGCTCCCAGGCTGGTCCACAGCAGGTGGTAGTACTGGTTGGCAGTATCCTTGGCGCCGACCACTTCCCACATGCCCTCTTCATACCAGAAACCGGAGTCGAACAGGGGTGCATCGTCCCAGCGCTCATAGAAGCCCAGGAAGGGCAGGCTCAGGGTCACTTCGCCCTCGCCTTCCAGGTAGACATAGCCTTCCACATAGTTGCCGCTGGGGAAATATGTGTGGATCCATTCCTTATCGGCATCGGTCAGCTGGATGGTGACGGTGATCTCCTGGCTGCTGCCGGGAGCCACAGTGACGCTGTCCTGGCTGAAGGTAACGCCGGAGTTATCCAGAGCGTGGTCCTGCTCAGCCAAGAAGTACATATCGGGATATTCCTCATTCAGCTGGAAGTCCTCGCACAGCAGGCTGGAGCGCAGAGTGTAGGTCTTTTCAACATCGGAATAATTATGTACGGTAAAGGTGAAGGTAAAGAAGCCGTCCTCATTGTCGCCCAGCTCGGCCTTGGGGCGTTCGCTGCCGGCAACGGTCAGGTAAGCCTGGGCAGAAATAGCACCCATAGCATTTACCAGGCCTGCACCCTGCTGACGGGGAGAGGCTTCCAAATTGGTATCCTTGTCGATCACGGGCACGGCAGTGCTCATCAGCAGGCTGTCGCAGAGCATGCGGATCTCGGACTCAGTTGCTTCAGGGAAGGCTTCCTTCAGGTACTGCAGCACCAGCACGCTGACACCGGCCACCTGAGGACAGGCCATAGAAGTACCGGACATCAGGCCGTAAATGCCGCCGTCCAGAGTAGAATAGACATTGCCGCCAACGCCACTCAGGTCGGGCAGCAGGCGCAGGTCACCGGAGGTGCCCCAGCAGGAGAAGGAACTGATCTGACCGCCCAGCTTGTCCTCACGGAAGGAGTAGTCGCCGGGAACGACCATGACCTTCTTCTCGGCATCGGCCATCTTCTGGCCATCAGAGAAGCTGATCAGGCCCACGGGAATGTCGGGGATCACTTCAGAACCGTCTTCCTGCTCCACTGCAGTGGTCATACCGAAGTAGAAGATGTCTGCATCGTCGCTGTTCCAGATCAGGGTGGCCACAGCGCCGGCATTTTGGGCATTGATAGCCTTTTCGCCAAACTGGATTTCGCCACGCTTGACCAGAGCCACCTTGCCGTCTACCAGGCTGTTGCCGTTTTCATCATAGAATTCTTCGGGGCGGCCAACACCTTCGATAACCACATATTCCAGCTCGCCCAGCTCTGCCAGGTCAATAATGGTAACATCGGTCTCGCCATAGAGGAATTCTATGGAATACTGATAGAAAATTTCCGTACCGTCAGCCAACGCAAAATAGTCGGCTGCAATGACCACATTGTCCACACTGCCCACGCCCATAGAGTTGGCATAGGTAGCGGGAGAAGCAACGGTACCGTTATCGATATGGGTGGTGGGCAGCATATAGTAGCCCCAAGTGGTCATAGTGCCGCTGTGGCCTTCGTTACCCACAGCAACGTCCACGATCATATCGCTCTCGCGCACGCGGCGGAACACGGAGTCCACCTCTTCATTGCCGGACTCAGAGAAGCCGGCAGCGGAGCCCAGGGACATATTGACCACGTCCACGCCCAGCTTCATACAGTCTTCCAATGCGGCCACGATGGTGTCCATACCGGCGCCGCCCTCGGGGCTGAAGACCTTCATAGCAAAGATCTGTGCGTCGGGTGCCATACCGGAAACATTGCTGCCTTCCACAGCGTTGGCGGCGGCGATACCGGCAACGTGGGTGCCGTGATCGCCCAGACCGTCATTGTGGGTGACATTGGTGGTGCCGGTAGCGTAGTTGAACATATAGGGAACTTTGCTGTTATAGTAGATGTTCTTTGCAGTCAGTTCTTCCTTATAGGCTTTCTCAAACAGAGCTTCCGCATTCAGATCCAGGGTATCCAGCATCTGCTGCACAGTTTCCATATCCCAGGAAGCACCGGCAGGTGCATCGGCGAATGCAGGATGGTCCAGGTCCAAACCGGTATCCAAAATAGCAACGGTCATACCCTGGCCGGTGTAACCCAGATCCTGCCACACGCTGGACACATAGGTCATATCGGCAGAGGAAATGGTGTAGGGTTTGGCCACTTCCTGCGTCTTGCAGGCTTCATACTGGGGGTTCAGGAACACATTCTTAACGCCGGCTACAGCAGCAATCTGCTCCAGGTTGCCGAAAGCAGTGCTGATGACGATGGCGTTGGTCAGATGGGTGAAGCGGTTGACCACACGCACATCACAGACCTTCAGGATGTTTTCCAGAACGGCATCCTGCTTGGCGCGCAGCTGGGCAGTCAGTTCCTGGGGAACTGCTGCGATGGTCTTATAGTTTTCTGCAGTGGGCGCATCGCCTAGGACCACAAATGCAGTGACGGTATCCGTAGGCTGGAATTCGCCGGCCGCCTTGCGCAGCACCTGAATGTGCTTGGGCAGCTGGGCTTCCGTCAGCTCAATGGTCTTGCCTTCGATGGTAGTGGCCATCCACTTGCCGCCTACCAGGCTCAGGACATCTTCGTCCAGATCCACCACGTGGGACTTGTCATCCCGCAGGGTGATGCCAAACAGCTTCTGTGCAGCATTTACAAGACCGTCAAAAACGCCATTGCCATTGCTGCTGACGCTATTCTCCGGCCCGAATGTCACCGCACCCGCAGCGGGGGCAACATTGCTCAGGACCAGGCACAGCGCCAGAAGAAGGGTGATCCATCTCTTACTGTTCATAAACTACCTCCTGTGTTGGTTCAGCGCACGGTCAAAAAGCCATACGCCAACATTTACGACCCACATACAAAAGTATACAACTCGCTATATACATTGTACTATCTGGCTTTTCCAGTGTCAAATCACAATAATTCATAAAAATATTTTTTATCTTTATGGAATACCCACAATATTTCATTACATTTTGCAACTGCACAAAAAAAGATCCCCCAAGAAGGGGGATCTCCGTTTGGTTATCTTACATAAAGGCATTGAACATACCGACGAACAGGGCAGTGGCAGAGAGAATGTGGGCGATGCGCTGCATTTTGGGGTTCTCCCGGCACTTGCGCTCCAGCACCACCGCACCGATGGCGGCCAGGCCCATCACAGCAGCCAGTACCACCTGAGGCACAAAGCCGGGCCAGTTGATGCGGCAGCCTACATAAGCCAGATACACACCCAGGCCGGATACCAGCCACAGGCAAACACGCTTTGCCTTCTCATTTTTCAGCACGAACATCAGTGCTACAGCCAGCAGGCTCACTGCGGCCAGCGCCATTACAACGATTACTAACAGATCCAAAGCATTCAACATAATATTTTCCTCACTTTCATTGATTCATTTTTGTTGGGGTTGTTTGCTTTTGTGAGGATAGAATACCACGGGTTTCTGAAGAAATCGGGTAGAGAATTCTAAAGGAATTCTAAAGAAATCAATAAATTGGACGCATTTTAGCTTTCGCCGGTGTGCAATGTTATAAAGATCGCAAATTCCCTATCCCCTGCTTCCACCTTCACATTGCCGCCGTAGCTCTGTGCAATGCGCTGGATGCTGCGCAGCCCCAGCTGATAGCTATCCGATGCCGCGGCGGTTTTTGCCACAGCGTTGCGCTGGCAGATCTCCAAAGTCTCAGCATCCTTACGGACGGCCAGGGCCACCGACTGGGCGGGATCGGCATACTTTTGCACATTGGAGCTTAAGTTATCAAAGATCCGACGCAGCTCCTGCACATCGAAGCTGCCGGCAAAGGCAGTGCAGGCAGACAGATCCACGGAAACGGCAAAGCAATCCTCCAGACTTTCGGCAAACTCCTCTGCCAGCTGTTCCATCAAAAGCCTTGCATCGTCAAACTGCTCCACATTCCGCTTTCCGCCATCCAGCAGCAGATCCGTCAGTTCCTTAATCTGCTGCGCCTTCTTTTTAATCAGCAACAGATGGGAGGCCTGTTCCTGGGGTGGCAGCTGGGTAGTCGCCAAATAATCGGAATAGGCCAGGATGGAAGTCAAAGGCGTTCGGATGTCGTGGGAAAGCGCACGCACAAATTGATCCTTCTCTCGGGCCAGGGCCTGCTCCTTTTCCCGCAGGGCCCGGCTTTCGGCAGCCATAGCATTGATAGCGCCGGCTAGCTCCGTCAACTCGTTATTTCCCTCCAGGGGCAGCGGCTTTGTTTGGTGGCTCACTTCCCCAATGCCCTGGGTGATGGTGCGGATATAAGCAATATGACTGGCCAGCATTGCCAAAAACAGCACCGCAAAGCAGCAGATGCTGATCACCGCACCACAGCCAAAAATCCATTTGTCCACATTCATCCAATCAAACTCGGTCATAGGGATATCATTATAGAATGTGTATTCCTGGACCGCCGCCCCGGCAAGGCCTGTCAGCACAGCGTACAGCACCACCGCCGCCAGGCCGCTGATGGCGATGAGGCCCAAAATTTCGTGGGCCAGTTTTCGTTTTTTAGTCAATGTAATAACCCTTTCCCCATGCGGTCTTGATATACACAGGATTGCGGGAGCTGTCGCCCAGCTTTTTGCGTATATTTTTAATGTGTACCATAATGGCATCGTTTCCGACTGCATTGTCATTCCAAATGCTCTGGTAGATATTATCCAGGGAGAATACCTTTTTGCGGTTCGTCGCCAGCAGTTCCAGGATCTTAAATTCCGTGCTTGTCAGGCTGATGGTCTCGCCGCCGCGCAGCGCGCATTGTCCATCTAGGTCCAACACCAAATCGCCAATGGTCAGTTTTCTGCCCGCTTCCTTCGGTGCGGCAGCAGGCGCGCTGCGACGCAGGATGGCACGAATGCGCATCAGCAGTTCCGTGTTGGAAAACGGTTTGACGATATAATCGTCCGCACCGGCAGAGAAACCCATAATCTTGTCGGACTCACCGGAATAGGCCGTCAGGAACACGATGGGCGCATCATATTGGCTGCGGATCTGGGTCGCAGCTGTGATACCGGTGCAACCGGGCATATTCACATCCAGCAGATACAGATCCACCGTTTCCCCCGCCTGTTCCTGCGCCTGCAGGCCATTCTCGGCGGTAATTACAGAATATCCTTCTGCGGTCAGCAAAAGCTGCAAAAACTCTCGGATCTCCCGCTCGTCATCGGCGATGAGGATGCATTTTTTACCGTCCTTCATAGCGTTGCCTCCCTACTCGTTTTTTCTATTCTAGCATATTTCCCCCTGCGATGCAATCCCCGGATAAATGGACGGTTCGGGGTTGCCAGGCAGGCATGAATTTGGTATAATAGGAAAAATTGGAGGAGGTGATGGGATTGTATTCTCGCGTCTATGTGGAGATCACCAATATTTGCAATATGAACTGCTCCTTTTGCCACGGCCACAGCCGCCCTCCGCGGCAGATGACACAGGCCGAATATGCCCACATCCTGCAGCAGCTGCAGGGAAAGACCCAGTACATCTACCACCACCTGATGGGTGAGCCACTGGTGCATCCCCTGCTGCCCAAGTTTATCCAAATGGCCCGACAGGCAGGCTTTCACCCTATGATCACCACCAACGGCACGCTGCTGGACCGCTTTGGTGAGGCGCTGCTGACAAAGGACCTGCACAAGGTAAACATCTCCGTCCACAGTTTTGAGGGTGACCAGGCCGATGCCCACCGCAGTTACCTGCGCAAGGTGACGGATTTTGCTCAAAAGGCCAGCAGCACCGGCATTTTGGTATCCCTGCGGCTGTGGAACAACGGTTGCGACGGCGGCAAAACCGAAACAGTACTGCAAGCGCTCCGGGAAGCCTTCCCCCATCCCTGGACAGAAAATTCCAGAGGCTACCGCATCCGGGACGGACTGTTTTTGGAATGGGGCGACCGCTTCGCCTGGCCGGATCAGAATGCCCCCGATTGTGGGGATGCCGTGGCTTGCCGGGGAATGCGGGATCATTTTGGCATCCTCTGCGACGGCACGGTGGTCCCCTGCTGTCTTGACAGCGACGGCATCATCGCCCTGGGCAATGTATTTGCCCAAGATCTGTCCGATATTCTGGCAACCCAAAGGGCACAGGCCATTGCCGAAGGCTTCCGCCAAAGGAAGGCAACGGAAGAACTGTGCCGAAGATGTGGGTATGCCAGGAAGTTTTAGTAAAAAATAAAGGAGGCCCAACGGCCTCCTTTTATGTTGTGCCGATGCCGGGTGGGTGACCTGTGCCGGTGACCGGGCGGAGGTGCTCTATGTTGGTGACCGGACTCGATTTAATCAGTGAGTGGCCGGGGCCCTACCCGGCCAGCAACAGTCCACCGGACTATTGCATTTAAAATGGTTCGAGTCCGGTGTGTTTCCATACCAATAGAAAAAAGGGAGGCATTTGCCTCCCTTTTTTCTATTGGTGCCGGGTGCCGGTGACCGGACTCGAACCGGTACGCTGTCGCCAGCGGTGGATTTTGAGTCCACTACGTCTACCATTCCATCACACCGGCAGGTGCGCTAGATTAGTATACTACATCTTTTCCAAAATAGCAAGAAAAAAGTTTACATTTTACATTTTTTCAAAACTCTTTACTTTCCGCCCTTCTTCGGTTATAATGGCTAGCAATCCAACATCTTGCACAGGAGGTGTGCTTCTTTGAATAAAAAGCTATACTGGGCACTGATCGCGCTGTTTTCCGTTATTTTTCTGATCAGCTCCGTTTTTGTAGTTGACTACGCCATCGAGTCCATTCGCCGCAAGCAGCAGGATAACGGCCTGCTGAGTACGCTTCCTTCCGTCACACGGCCTACCGTTTCCCTGCTGCCGCCTACCACCGGCACCGTGGGCGATATTACCCTGCCCAGCCTGCCGTCCATCATCGATCCTTCCGGCAATGCCAGCAACCCCGGCAACACTGACGAGACTGCGCCTTCTGGTATGCTGTTGGATATGGATGCGCTGTACAAGCTCAATAATGATGTAGTTGGCTTTATCTACATCAAGGACACCAATGTTAACAACCCCGTACTGCACCACCCGGAAGAAAAGGACTATTATCTGCATCGGGATTTCTACGGCAACGAGGATCGCCACGGCAGCCTGTATGTCCGTGAAGCCTGCGATGTGTTTGCACCGTCTGATAATGTGACCATTTACGGCCACAATATGGCGGATGGTTCTATGTTCGCCCACCTGCACAAGTATAAGCAGAAGGACTTCTTCAACGAACATCCCATCATCTACTTTGACACGCTGTATGAGCGCCACACCTACCAGGTCGTGTGCGTATTCCGCACTTCCGGTAGCTACCAAGTTGGTTTCCCCTTCCATCTGTACGACAACTTTAAGGATGAAGCAGAATTCAAAACATTCATTAAGGGCGTGCGTGGCAAGGACGACCGTGTAGAGGTGATCCACGATTCCGGCATCGCAGTCAACTACGGCGACAAATTTATCTGCCTGTCCACCTGTGAAGACTGGCCCATTAAGAATGGCCGTCTGGTGGTGCTGGCTGTGCGCATTTCCTGATAGTCCCAAGAGCCGCCTACCCAGGCGGCTCTTTCTTTGTTTGGCACACATCTTCGCAAAATTTTCTTTACTCTTTTTCTATCCTGTGCTATCATAGAGTTATCCAACAAAAGAAGGAGCGTATGATTTATGGAAAAAATTCTCAACTGGCTAAGTGACTTTGGCCTAAATAACCTGGTTCCCTTTCTGCTGATCCTGGCAGGCGGTATCATCCTGATCCGCATTGCCGTCAAGATCGTGGACAAAATGCTGAGCAAGTCCAAACTGGAGAAGGCCGCCCACGGTATGGTCCGTTCCCTGGTTAAGACCGTTCTGTACATTCTTCTGGGTCTGATGGCCGCATCCAGCCTGAAGATTGATGTGACCGGCGTACTGGCCCTGGCTTCCGTAGCCACCCTGGCCGTATCTTTGGCTCTGCAGGACCTGCTGAGCAACCTGGTAGGCGGCTTCACTCTGGTGTATACCCATCCCTTCTCCGCCGGCGACTATGTGGAGATCGGCGGACAGAGCGGCACCGTCAAGGAGATCGGTATGACCTACACCCAGCTGATCACCCCCGACAACAAGCTGACTCAGATCCCCAACTCTTCCGTTGTTTCCAGCGAGATCATCAACTACACCTGCACTGGCACCCGCCGTGTGGCTGTGGAGATCTCCGCCTCCTATGACGCCCCTGTGGACAAGGTCATTGAGGCACTGAAGGAAGCCGCCAGCGTCGATGGTGTTCTGGACGATCCCGCTGTGTTCGCAGCTGTCACCAGCTACGGTGAACACGCCATCCACTATGTTGTGCGTGTCTGGTGCCCCACCGATCTTTACTGGGATGTGCATAATGCCACCGTTTACAACATTAAGAAGGTCTTCGACCGTGAGGGTCTGGATATGACCTATCCCCACCTGAATGTTCACCTGGATAAGTAAATTTTTCCAGTTTATTTTCTGCTGCGCAGCACATAATAGCTTCGGACAGCAAAGTGTACATTTGCTTGTCAAGTGTGTCGCCGAAAAAGCGCTTACGGTGTGACGCGAAACGGCAGGAAGTGATCAGCCTGCCATACATGAAAAGAAAGCCGCCGGATCATCCGGCGGCTTTTTGTGTCGCAAATTGGGATTTATCGCGCTGATATAAATGTATGGTAGGGCGGCCTGACCCCAGGCCGCCGCACACGAAATTCATAGAATTTCGTGTCATTGCGAGGAGGCCCAAAGGGCCGACGTGGCAATCTCCTGGTACAATCCATCGACACCTAACAGCGTAACAAACCTTGTACTGGGAGATTGCACCCCAAGGGCACTTCCTCGCGCTTTGCGCTCAGGGCGCCACGGCCTTCGGCCTCGCAATGACACGGTGGCGGGTTCTGTGCCACTACTACTGGCCAAACTAATGATTGCAGCATAGCGGCGGCCTGGGGTCAGGCCGCCCTACGATGGAAATCCAACAGAGCGAAAAACGAAAATTGGAAACGCAAAAGGGACGCATACCGCGTCCCTTTTTTGCATTATTCCTGGTTTCTGCGCTTCATCAGCTCGCGCATACGGATGCCGTGGTCCAGCTCCCGCTTGCGGATGCGCAGGCTCTTGGGGGTGCACTCCAGCAG
>RHMF01001201.1_pt1 | contig 11806 bp, 9 predicted proteins | sample 5365151 | NCBI WGS metagenome assembly RHMF01 (sample SAMN10266501, study PRJNA497801) | feces metagenome | isolation source: feces | host: Bos taurus | place: China: Prairie of Fairy Mountain | collected 2017-08-14 | reverse complement strand
TAAAGGCATGCGTTAAACTGAGAGATTCCTCCTCGATAGGGGTAGAAACAGGACAGTATAGCTATTTTCAATGATTACTCCTCGCTTTTCTGATTCTTAGTCTTGATGTACTCTTCGTTGAGTCCTGCAAGAACATCTTCAGTGATGTCAAGAGCTGCGTCAGCTGTGATTACAGGAGCTCCGCCTGAGTTTGTGAGGATCATTGCGTACTGCTTCTCCTCATTATACTTGCTGATGAATGTCTGGATAGCGTCACCAAGCTGGTTCATCATCACAACCTGCTCCTCCTGGATCTCCTGCTGCTTCTGAGCTGCATAGTTGTTGAAGTCGATCTCCTGCTGCTGGAGCTTCTGACCCTGAACCTCAGCTACAGAACGTGTCATGAGTCCCTTCTGGATCTTCTCCTGATAAGCTGCTACTTCCTTCTCGAGCTTCTGGCCTCTTCTGTTGACTTCAGCCTGGATGTTCTGAACCTTTGTCTCAACTACAGACCTGAGGTCGTTAGCCATGTCATAGTCCATGAGGATCTTGTCGAGATCAACATAAACGATGTCGCCCTTCTGAGCTGTTACTGCAGAATTTTCATCTTCTGCTGCAGGCTGAGCCTTGTCGCCACCCTTTGTGAGGGAGAGGATACCGAATACTACAACAGCAACCAATGAGATGATGCTGAGGATAAGTGATGTGTTTTTCATTACTAAATTATTTTGTTTTTATTGTTTAATATTCAACGCTTTCCACCTTCGGTGTGGTGAATAACATGCAAAGGTAATCAAAAAATCTTAACTTTCGAGAGATAAGCCTTTATTGTTTGCTCCAAACCCATGTAAAGTGCATCACTGATGATGGCATGTCCTATGGATACTTCGTCTGTCCATGGGATACTGCGGATAAAGAATTCAAGGTTTTCCAGATTGAGGTCATGACCAGCATTAAGTCCGAGACCGCATGCCCGCGCAGCTTCAGCCGCCTTGATGAATGGTGCTGCAGCTGCCTCCGGATCCTTCGGGAAGAGATCAGCATATGGTTCCGTATATAATTCCACTCTGTCACAGCCGCATGCTGCTGCACCTTCGACCATGGCAGGGTCAGCATCTGTAAATATCGATGTCCTGATCCCGCATCTTCGGAATTCAGAGCATACTTCTGTAAGGAATCCCCTGTTGTCAAGCGTGTTCCATCCGGCATTGGACGTTATTGCGTCTTCAGCATCCGGGACCAGTGTCACCTGATGAGGCTTTACTTCTTTTACGAGATCAATGAATGACGGGATCGGATTTCCTTCAATGTTGAATTCGGTACGGATCAGAGGCCTTATTTCCCGCACATCCGCATATCTTATGTGCCTTTCGTCAGGTCTGGGGTGTACGGTTATTCCCTCAGCCCCGAAGGATTCGCAGCAGACTGCTGCTTTTGCCACGTCCGGCATTTTCCCTCCTCTCGCATTCCTGATAGTCGCAATCTTGTTTATATTGACACTGAGCCTTGTCATATCGTAAATTTTATATGTTAGAAAACACAAAATTACATAATAAACTTCAAATTGTGACATTTATGTGCTATTTTTGAGGCCAGCTTTTGATACTGATACATTGTCGGAACATGAATATAGCTATATATTTAGGTAAAAAGGAGGCCATTGAAGCCCCTGCCGTGAAGACTTTGCTTGACGAGCTTGAGGATTCAGGCTGCAGACTCCATGTGCTTTCTGAAGAGGAAAAGCTGTCAGTGGATACGGATATGCTTCTTAGCGTGGGCGGTGACGGTACGTTTCTTTCTGCGGCAAAGCTTGTCGCGGAAGATGGTATCCCGGTGATGGGAGTCAATGTCGGACGTCTTGGCTTTCTTTCGGAAAACCGTCCTTCTGCCGTTGCATCAGCTCTCAACTCCAGAGAGTACACCATAGAAAACAGGGCGATGCTTAAGGCTGACGTACTTACGGGGGACGAATATATCGATTCCTGGCCATATGCCTTGAATGAGTTTACCGTGCACCGCAGCGGAGCAGCCATGCTTGGAGTGGAAGTGATACTTGACGGGGTCTCCCTTCCGGTTTACTGGGCAGATGGACTGATTGTCTCTACAAGCTCAGGTTCGACTGCGTATTCGCTCAGTGCCGGAGGACCGATAGTACTTCCGGAGTCCCGTGTCCTGATCATATCCCCGATAGCTCCCCACAATCTTAACGTGCGTCCTCTTGTCGTACCTGATGATACGAAGATCACTCTCAAGATGCATTCGCGGGATGAAAAAATCATATATACGGCTGACAACAGGACGGCGGTGATACCGTCTGACACTGAAATATCAATCAGTGTGGCACAGTTTTCGCTTAAGCGGGTACGGCTTAACAGATCCAACTTTATTGATGCCCTTACAGAAAAACTGTTCTGGGGCGAGGATGTCAGAAATATTAAATAATCAATATGGCAGTTGAGAATATGACCAATGTTCCGGTTCATGTGTCTATGATCATGGATGGAAATGGACGTTGGGCGCAAGAACGTGGAAAAGAAAGAGTTTACGGACATTTTGCCGGAGTCGAAAGTGTGAGAGCGTGTGTGGAGGCCGCAGTGGAAAACGGTGTCCGCTATCTGTCTCTATATGCTTTTTCAGAAGAAAATTGGAACCGTCCCCAGGAAGAGGTTTCTACTCTTATGGGATTGATGGTCAAGGCTATGGCAGATGAAATGGACAGTCTGGACAGGAATGGCGTGAGATTTGTCGTTCTTGGTAACAGGGAGCGTCTGGCAGAAGACCTGAATGCTACGATAGACAGCTGTATGGAAAGAACCAGGAACAATGATACATTGACATTGATCATCTTCCTCAGCTACAGTGGCAAGTGGGATATAATGCAGGCAGCATTGAAGCTGGCTGCCGATGTCTCTGCACATCCGGAACTTCGTGAAGAAATCCTTGCCAAGGGCGTGGGGGCGTTTGATGATTATCTCGTTACTGCCGGTATCCCTGATCCCGACCTCATTGTAAGGACCTCAGGCGAAAGCAGACTTAGCAATTATCTGCTCTGGCAGGGTGCATATTCAGAACTGCTGTTCGTCGATACATTATGGCCTGATTTCAGAAAGGATGATTTCCGCTCGGCACTTGAATTGTACGCAAAACGTGACCGTCGTTATGGAAAAGTCAAATAATTACGTATATTTGCAGTTTTGAATTTAAGAGTAATAAGATGAGAGCTTGCCGAAATATCTGTCTTCTGCTCCTGCTAGTCATGTCGTGCCCTGTCTGGGCGCAACAGTCCGGCAAGGATGTGGAAGTCGATTATAATAATCCTAAGAAATACGTTGTAGGAGGGGTTCGTGTTGACGGAAACAAATATTTTTCGGAGGATCAGATATTGCAGATCGCTGCCCTTCAGAAGGGTATGGAGGTCACTGTTCCTAGCGAAGAACTGTCGAATATCGTCAAGAGACTGTGGCTTCAGAGGTATTTTGAAGATGTAGCAGTAGCTATCGATTCCATCACTCCTACCAAGGATACTGCCTTCTTCAAGGTCGCTATCATGGAACGTCCCCGTGTCTCACGTTGGGTGTTCAGCGGCGTCAAGAGCGGAGAGGAAAAGGAACTCCGTGAGCGCCTGAATGTCCGTCGAGGCGGAGAGTTCTCCGATTATGTGGCCAAGACCTCCAGCGATATCATCAAGAGATATTATAAGGAGAAGGGCTTCTATAATGTAAAGGTGGATGTCAATACCAAGCGTGATACGGTCATCAAGAGTGCCATCAGAGTGCAGTTTGCTGTGGACAGGGGTGAAAAGGTAAAGATCAAGACCATCACATTCAAAGGCGCGGACAATGTCAAGGAGAGCAAGCTTGTGCGTTCTATGAAGAAGACAAGGGATGCTCGTCTGCAGAACTTCTTCAGTTCCAAGAAATTCCAGGAAAAGGAATATGATAATGACAAGCGTGCCCTTCTCAGTGTCTTCAATGAGGCAGGATATCGTGACGCAAGAATCGTCAAGGATACCATGTATTATGTGGAGCCTAACAGACTACAGATTGATTTTGAAATCGACGAGGGTAAGAAATATTATTTCAGAGATATCACCTGGACAGGTAACTCCGTATATAGTTCAGAGACTCTGGATGAGATCCTCAAGATCGGTAAAGGTGATGTCTATGATGTCGTGACAATGGAAAAGAGGCTTTTCGGAGGAGGAAAGCAGTCTGAATATGATGTTTCAAAGCTTTATAGGGATAACGGATATCTTTTCTTCAATCTGGAGCCGGTAGAGCTCAATATCGAAGGAGACTCTGTTGATGTCGAGATGCGTGTGGTGGAAGGCAAGCCTGCTACATTGAACAATATCGTCATTAATGGAAACGACCTTACAAATGAGAGGGTAGTGCGCCGTCAGGTGTTCACAAGGCCGGGATATCTTTTCAGCCAGTCTGACTTCGAACGCTCAATCCGAGAGATCGCTTCAATGGGACAGTTCGATCCGGAGGCTATCATGGATCCGGCGAAGGGATATTCTATCATTCCTAATCAGCTTGACAATACTGTTGACCTTGTTTACAATGTAACGGAAAAGCCTTCAAGCCAGCTTGAACTTTCAGGAGGTTGGGGAGGAAATACATTCGTTGCGACAGTCGGAGTAAGCTTCAATAACTTCTCTACCCGCCGTCTCTTCGATAAGACAGCATGGCGTCCGGTACCTCTTGGAGATGCGCAGAACCTTTCCATCAGATTCCAGACCAACGGTACATATTATACAAGCCTTTCGGCAAGTTTCTCTGAGCCTTGGCTCTTCGGAAAGAAACCGACATCGCTTAATATGTCCTTGTATTATACCCGCCAGACCAATTCATACATATATTATAATATCCTCAATAATGATGAGTATATGGAGGTGTATGGATTTGCTGCAGGTATCGGTAAACGTCTGAAGTGGCCTGACAACTACTTTGTCCTTTACAACCAGCTCAGCTGGCAGACTTATAAGCTTCAGAACTGGGCATATCAGTTCCTGTTCAATACGGGAATTTCGCATAACCTGAGCTATACCCTGAGCCTTTCGAGAACCTCTACCGACCAGCAGATATATCCTCGTCAGGGATCGGATTTCAGCTTCTCCCTTCAGCTTACCCCTCCTTACTCTCTTCTCAGAAAGAAGGACTATGGTCTGCTTGATGCGGATGGCAATCCTACCAAGGTCAGCAGCTGGAAGGATATAGACTATAATTTCCAGACTTCTCAGAACAGGTACAAGTGGATCGAGTATCATAAATGGTCGTTCAAGGGTTCGGTGTTCGCAAAGCTTGTAGGTGACCTCGTACTTATGGCACGTGCTCAGTTCGGATACCTTGGCTATTATAACAGAAACTGGGGATATTCTCCGTTCGAGGGCTTCCGTGTCGGTGGTGACGGTATGTCTGGATATGACACATACGGATCTGAAATCATCTCTCTCCGCGGATATGAGAACTACTCTTTGACACCTCAGGCATTGTCATCTTACAACTCTACCGGAAACTATTATGCCGGTAACGTTTATGACAAGTTTACAGTAGAGCTTCGTTATCCTGTTATCCTGCAGCCGCAGTCAACAATCTATGCTTTGCTTTTCCTTGAAGGCGGTAACTGCTGGTCTGATATCAGAGATTTCAATCCGTTCCAGATCAAGAGATCGGCCGGAGTCGGAGTGAGAGTCTTCCTTCCTATGATCGGTCTCCTCGGTGTTGACTGGGGTTGGGGATTTGATGATCCTGTAAACGGAGGCAGCCAGTTCCATTTCGTGATCGGACAGCAGTTCTAGAATAGAAAACAATAAAACTAATGAATATTATGAAAAAGATCTTGATTATCGCAGCAATGGCAATAGTTTCTTTTGCTGCATCAGCTCAGAACCTTAAGTTCGGCTATGTAAACTACACTGAACTTGTTCAGCTCATGCCAGAAATGGATTCTGTGCGTGTCCAGCTTGAGGCACAGGAGAAAGAAACATATGAAACTCTCGGAGCAATGTACGAGGAGTATCAGACAAAGGCTCAGCAGTTCCAGCAGAAAGAGGCTACATGGACACCTGCAATCAGAGACAGCAAGATGAAGGAGCTTCAGGAGATCGAGGCTCGTTTCCAGGAAAGCCAGCAGATTTTCCAGCAGGAACTTCAGCAGATGCAGCAGATGCTTCAGGCTCCTGTCTATGAAAAGGCTCAGACAGTGGTAACTGATCTCGCTAAGGCAAAGGGCCTTGCTTTCGTTTTCGAACAGTCTCAGATGCTTTATATCGATGATGCTCAGGCTGTAAATCTTACACCAGAGGCACGCGCTGCTCTCAATATCCCAGAAGGCAGAACTCTTGAGACTCTTCAGGCTGAACTTCAGGCTAAGGCTCAGGCAGCTCAGGGTCAGATGTAAAAGTAAATCGACAGATATCAAAGCGGAATCGTGCATATCGTACGGTTCCGCTTTTTTTCTTCAGCAAAAACTTTAAAATTGTATTCCTTATTGAAGAAAATTGCATACATTTGTGTCAAAATCTGACCAATTGATTTATAAATTATAACACTAGCTATGCAACATAAGGTAATTGATACTAAAGATGTTGTAATCAGGTTTGCAGGAGATTCGGGAGATGGTATGCAGCTCACCGGGTCTCTTTTTGCAGATATGTCAGCCATTTTCGGTAATGAGCTTTCGACATTCCCTGATTATCCGGCAGAAATCCGCGCTCCTCATGGTACCGTATCCGGTGTATCCGGTTTCCAGGTCCATATCGGAAGCGAACACATCACAACTCCAGGTGACTTCTGTGATCTTCTTGTGGCGATGAATCCGGCCGCCCTGAAAGCCAATGCAAAGTGGCTCAAGAGAACAGCCATGGTCCTTATCGATTCAGACACATTTGACGAGGACGGTCTCAAAAGAGCAGGGCTCAAGAATGACCCTATCGCTGAACTGCATATCGAGGACAGGACAATCATTGTCGCTCCTATAACTACGCTTACTGAGGAAAGTCTTAAGGACAGCGGTCTCGACAGAAAGACTGTAGCAAAATGTAAGAACATGTTTACCCTCGGTATGGCATGTTATATCTACAACCGTCCTATGGAATATATCTTCCAGTATCTTGAGCGTAAGTTCGGAAAGAAGAAACCTGAGCTGATCGAACCTAATAAGAAGGTACTTAAGGATGGCTATAATTATGCGGCGAACATTCAGGCTATCCCTAATACATATAATGTCTCTCCGGCTCATCAGCCTAAGGGACTTTACAGAAACATTACCGGCAACCAGGCAACCGCATGGGGACTTCTCGCTGCAGCAGAGAAAGCGAATCTTCCTCTTTTCTGCGGTTCATATCCTATCACTCCTGCTACCGGAATCCTTGAAGAACTTGCCGTGCATAAGAGCCTGGGAGCAAAGACTCTTCAGGCGGAAGATGAAATTGCGGGAATATGTACTGCAATCGGTGCTGCATTTGCCGGCAATCTTGCTGTCACTACTACTTCAGGACCTGGCCTTTCTCTCAAGTCCGAGGCGCTTGGCCTTGCAGTCATGACTGAGCTTCCGCTTGTGGTCATTGATGTACAGCGTGCCGGCCCTTCTACCGGTATTCCGACCAAGACTGAGCAGACAGACCTCAATCAGGCTCTCTACGGAAGAAACGGAGAGTGCCCTATGGTCGTGATGGCTGCACATTCGCCTGCAGGTTGCTTTGATGCTGCATTCAACGCTGCAAAGATCGCTCTTGAGCATATGACTCCGGTCCTCCTTCTTACTGAGGGATTCCTGGGCAACGGCTCCGAGCCATGGCATATACCTTCTATGAAGGATTATCCTAAGATCGTACCTCCGTTTGCACAGCCGAATACTGAATACAAGCCGTTCCAGAGAGATCCTGAGACGCTGGCTCGTAAATGGGCTGTTCCGGGAATGGCCGGTTGCGAACATCGTGTCGGTGGTCTTGAGAAGAATCATAACGGTGTGCTTTCGTCTGATCCTGCAAACCATGCACTCATGGTGAATGAACGTGCTGCGAAGGTTCAGAAGGTTGCAGATTATATACCTGAGCTCGAAGTGAATGGTCCGGAAAGCGGCAAGCTCCTTCTTGTCGGCTGGGGTGGAACATTCGGTCATCTCCTTTCTGCAGTGCAGGAAGTCCGTGCTGCAGGCTCAGAAATAAGTTTCGCTCATTTCGATTACATCATGCCTCTTCCAAAGAATACAGCAGAAGTATTCTCGAAATTCGACAAGATACTTGTTTGCGAGTTGAACAGCGGACAGTTCGTGAATTATCTCCGTGGTGTCCTGCCTCAGTTCAAGTATGAGCAGTATAACAAAGTTCAGGGACAGCCGTTCCTTGTACAGGAAATCGTAGGTGCAATTAAAGAGAATTTGTAATCATGCCAAGATATACTTTCAAAGAATTCAAGAGTGACCAGGAAGTGAGATGGTGTCCGGGTTGTGGAGACCATGGTGTGCTTGCTGCATTGCAGAGAGCCCTTCCGGATGTTACAGAGGCCTTGGGATACAGCAAGGAACGCTATGTGGTAGTTTCCGGTATCGGCTGTTCTTCCCGTCTCCCTTATTATATGAACACATATGGTTTTCATAGTATCCATGGTAGAGCTACCGCTATTTCGACAGGTATAAAAGTGGCTAATCCTGACCTTACCGTATGGCAGGCATGCGGAGACGGTGATGCTCTGGCAATCGGTGGAAACCATTTCATTCATGCTATCAGAAGGAATGTCGATATAAACATTATCCTTTTCAATAACCAGATCTACGGTCTTACAAAGGGACAGTACTCTCCGACTTCAAAGTTCGGAGCCATCTCGAAGACTTCACCTTACGGAACAGTAGAACATCCGTTCAACCCAGGAAGTCTGGTTCTTGGTGCAAAGGGTACATTCTTCGCCCGCAGCCTTGATTCGGAGCTTAAGCTGACTTCCGAGATCATGCTTTCTGCTGCAAAGCATGACGGCTGTTCTGTGATGGAGATGCTTACCAATTGCGTTATCTTCAATGATGGCGCTCATAAGCTTATCGCTGACAGGGAAGTGCGTGCAGACAGAACCATTGTTCTCCGTCACGGTGAGAAAATGATCTTCGGAAAGAACCGAGACAAGGGCCTTGTACTTGACGGCATGGGTCTGAGAGTCGTGACCATCGGTGAAAATGGTGTGACTGAGGATGATATCCTTGTTCATGACGCTCATTCTGACAATGTAGGTATCCATATGATGCTTGCAGATATGAAGTATCCGGATTTCCCTATTGCCCTGGGTGTGATCCGCGATGTCAAGGATGTCACTTATGATGATGGAGTACGTGATCAGGTAGCGGAAGTGAAGGCTAAGTCAAAGATCCAGTGCGTTGACGATCTTCTCCGCAGCGGATCTACATGGGAAGTTAAATAAACCACAATTATAACACAAAATAATGAACACAAAAGATTTGATGGCCAAACTCCAGGCCAAGTATCCTTACGAGAAGGAATATCTCCAGGCGGTACATGAAGTATTGGAGTCTATTGAGGAAGTTTATAACCAGCATCCTGAATTCGAGGACGCAAAGATCGTTGAACGTATCGTTGAGCCAGAGCGTATCCTTACTTTCAAGGTGACTTGGATTGACGACAATGGCGAAGTCCAGACAAATACCGGATACAGAGTGCAGTTCAACTCTGCTATCGGACCATACAAGGGCGGAATCCGTTTCCATCCGTCAGTAAACCTCTCGATCCTCAAGTTCCTCGGATTTGAGCAGACATTCAAGAATGCCCTCACAACCCTCCCTATGGGCGGTGGAAAGGGTGGTTCTGATTTCAACCCAAGAGGAAAATCTGATGCAGAGATCATGCGTTTCTGCCAGGCATTCATGCTTGAGCTCTGGAAGGTGATCGGTCCTGACCAGGATGTTCCTGCAGGTGACATCGGAGTAGGCGGCCGCGAGATCGGCTTTATGTACGGTATGTACAAGAAGCTCGCTCAGCAGTATAATACAGGTGTGCTCACAGGCAAGGGTCTTACATGGGGTGGTTCAATCCTCCGTCCTGAGGCTACAGGTTTCGGTGCCGTTTATTTCGTACAGCATATGCTTCAGATGGCAGGAAAGGATATCAAGGGCAAGACTATCGCTCTCTCTGGCTTCGGTAACGTGGCTTGGGGTGCTGCGACAAAGGCTACAGAGCTTGGTGCAAAGGTCATCGCTATCTCAGGTCCTGACGGAGCTATCTATGATCCGGAAGGAATGAACGAGGAGAAGATCGCTTACATGCTTGAGCTCCGCGCTTCAAACAACGACGTTGTGGCTCCATTTGCTGAGAAGTTCCCATCTGCAACATTCTACCCAGGCAAGAAGGCTTGGAGCATCAAGTGTGACATCGCTATGCCTTGTGCATTCCAGAATGAGATGACTGGTGCAGACGCAGAGGAACTCCTTGCAAACGGAACATGGCTTGCAGCTGAGGTTTCGAACATGGGATGTACTCCAGAGGCAATCGCAGCATTCCAGAAGGCAGGCATCATGTTCGCTCCTGGTAAGGCTGTAAACGCAGGTGGCGTGGCTACATCAGGTCTTGAAATGACTCAGAACGCTATGCACATCAGCTGGGGTCCTGCTGAAGTTGACGAGAAGCTCCACAGCATCATGGCAAACATCCACGAAGCTTGTGTGAAGTACGGTACACAGCCTGACGGTTACATCAACTATGTAAAGGGTGCAAACATCGCCGGCTTCATGAAGGTCGCTCAGGCAATGCTTGAACAGGGTATTATCTAACATACCGCATATCGTAAAAGTGAGGCATGTCAATGACTTGCCTCACTTTTAGTTTTTTATTTTATAAATAAAAGCTATCTTTGCGCCCGTTTTGAAAACGACAATTATTCTAACTAAACAATTTATAATGGGTACTAAGAAATTTTCAGTAAAGGATTGGATCGCACTCGGCATCGTGCTTGCGCTTACAATCTTCCTGTGGGCTGTACCGACTTCTTTCTTCGGTATTGAAGGCCTTACTCCTGTAATGCAGAGAACCATCGCGATCTTCGTGTTCACTGCACTTATGTGGATCATCGAGGTGATCCCTACCTGGACAACATCTGTCCTTTCAATGGTCATCATGCTCCTCACCATCTCAAACAAGGGTCTCGGCTTCATGTTGTATGACGGTGCAGGTACATATGTTGACTACAAGTCAATCATGGCTGCATTTGCAGATCCTGTGATTATGCTCTTCCTCGGTGGATTCGTCCTCGCGATCGCAGCGTCAAAGGTGGGACTTGACGTGACTCTTGCAAAGGTTCTCCTCAAGCCATTCGGCAAGAACCCTAAGGTGGTACTTCTCGGTTTCCTCCTCATCATCGGTGTGTTCTCAATGTTCATGAGCAATACAGCTACTGCAGCAATGATGCTTACTTTCCTTGCTCCAGTGCTCGCTACTCTTCCACAGGACGAGAAGGGTAAGGTAGGTCTTGCACTTGCAATTCCAATCGCTGCGAACATCGGTGGTATGGGTACTCCTATCGGAACACCTCCGAACGCAATCGCTCTCGGAGCACTCCAGAATGCAGGTGTAGATATCACATTCATGGACTGGATGATGAAGATGGTTCCTTATGTTCTTATCATGCTCTTCATTGCTTGGGGTATCCTCTTGTTCATGTTCCCATTCAAGACCAAGGCTATCGAGCTTAAGATCGAGGGAACCAGCAATGCATCAAAGAGAGATAAGATCATTGTGGGCATCACTTTCGCTCTTACAATCATCCTTTGGATGGGTGAGGCAATCTTCAAGGTGAGTGCAAACATCGTGGCTCTCATTCCTTTC
>RHMF01001866.1_pt1 | contig 11808 bp, 9 predicted proteins | sample 5365151 | NCBI WGS metagenome assembly RHMF01 (sample SAMN10266501, study PRJNA497801) | feces metagenome | isolation source: feces | host: Bos taurus | place: China: Prairie of Fairy Mountain | collected 2017-08-14 | reverse complement strand
GTTCGAATCTCCGGCGGGTCACCAAAAAACCCCATGTCCATCCGGACATGGGGTTTTTTGCCGCCGGAGATTCGAAGAATCAAATGCGGCGCGGATGAGCGCCGCCGGCGAGGGCTTGACCGAGCCGGTCCTTGATTGAACGAATCTCCGGCGGGTCACGGAAAGCACCGGGTAACACCCCCCATGTCCATCCGGACATGGGGTTTTTTGCCGCCGGAGATTCGAAGAATCAAATGCGGTGCGGCAACCGTTCCGGGATAAAAATTGCTCCGGTCTGTAAAAAAAGATTGCATTTTTCCCTGCGGGAGGGTATGATAATACGGTAGGCAGCTTTCCGTGTTTCTGTATCAAACACGGCAGGCTGCTTTTTTGCAACGATCACTGCGGGGTATGCCCCGTTTTCAGAAAGAGAGGAACTTCCATGAACCGAAAATTCCGCCTGTCCACCGCCCTGGACATTGATGACCTGCTGATGGAATGCACAGAATATGCCATTCGTCTTGCCAATGAAAAATACAAGTTCGATCCGCCGCTGACGATGTATGAGTTTGAGCATTGGGGCCGCCATGGCACCCGGATCGATGTGGTGTTTGAGTTTTTTGGCAGCGAGGAGTTTTATCGCACCCAGCCTGTGCTGAAGGGGGCAAAGGAATTTGTCCGCAAGCTGAGCCAAATGACGGAGGTCTATGTATCCACCGCCATTCCGCCGGAGTTTATGGGCATTCGTGCCAAGCGGATTCTGGAGGAATTTCCGGAGATCCCTGCAGATCACATCTATATGGGTTCCCGCAAGGACAAGATCCAGGTGGATATTCTTTTTGATGATGCTATGCACAACATCCTTTCTTCCGGCGCCAAGTATCCCATCTTGATGCGTCGCCCCTGGAATCGGGATGCCACCGGTATGCTGGCAGTGAACAATTACGACGAATTTCTGAAGTTGGTGGAGGTTATTGCGGACAGCTACAGCCTGAAGGCCAATCCCTTTGAGACCGGAGCACCGGGCATAGTGGTGCTGGTAGGTCCCTCCGGCAGCGGCAAATCCAAGATCGCTACCAAGGTGCTCTCCCGGGCGACCGGGCTGGAAAAACTGGTCAGCTACACCACCAATGACCCCACGGCAGTGGAGGAGAACAAGTGGTACAATTATGTGGATGTGGAGCAGTTCCGCCGGATGTGCGAAAGTGGCGAGATGTTCCAGTCCACCATGTATGCCGGCCATGGCTATGGATCCAAGAAAGAGGACGTGGAAAAAATCCTTGCCTCTGGTCACCATGTACTGACCACCATGGACATCGGTGGTGCCATGAGCTTGAAGACCAACTTCAAAAATGTGACCACCATCTATATCAAGCGGGACAAAAAGGCGCTGATGGCCAGCATTCTGAAGAAAAATTCCTCTATTGAGGACAAGGTCAACCGCCTCATCGCTGTGGATTCCGAGCGACGCAATCAGGAGATCTGCGACTATGTGGTCAGCTTTGAAGATTACGATGATGCCGCCCGGCAGATCTGCCGCATTCTGGGCATAGAGGATCAAACTGAAAGTTGAAACATTGAGGCCAAGGAAAAGCCCGCGCTGCACCTGCAGCGCGGGCTTTGCATTACAGTCGTTTTCCCAGGGTCTCGGAGCGTTCCTGGGCCAGCAGCAGCTGAGAGATGATGGTGTTGGACACCAAAAAACCCTCCGGCGTCAGCTTGTAGCCGCCCTTGCCGTTGGACATGGCCCAGTTGTGCAGGCAGAATTTGTCCAGCTCCTCTGCAATGGGATCAAAGCTGAGCAGATATCGCCGCTCGTATTCCGTGCGGCTGATGCCGGCGTTGGTGCGCAGCCGCAGCATCAGATATTCCCCTGCCCGCTCCCGGGGCAGGATCTGCTGCATCTCCCGCAGCACTTTGCCGCCGGTGCGGATGCCTTCCATATAGGCGTGGATGTCCCGCACGTTGGAGAAACGCTTGCCGGCAAAGTCAGAGCTGGCATCGGGGCCGAAACCCAGATATTCCTTGCCGGTCCAATATTTCAGATTGTGGCGGGAGGCCATTTCCCGCTTGGAGAAGTTGGAGATCTCGTACTGCCGGTAACCCCGGGTGCGGAGGATCTCTCCACGGCGGACAGGTACATATCGGCCTGGCTGTCATCGTCGGGCAGGTTGCAGCTGTCCTGGTAAGCGTAAAGGGGGGTGCCCTCCTCCACCTTCAGTCCATAGCAGCTGATGTGCTCCGGATCCAGCTGCAGCACATGGCGCAGCGTGTTCTGCCAGGCTTCCAGGGTCTGTCCCGGCAGGCCGTAGATCAGATCCAGGGACAGATTTTTATAGCCCGCCCGGCGCAGCTTCTGCACGGCTTTCTGGGCATCCTCATAGCTGTGGGGGCGGCCGATGGCTTTCAGAATGCCGTCATCATCACACTGGACACCCAGGCTGACCCGGTTGAAACCCTCCCGGCGCAGCTTGCGCAGCCGCAGCTGGGTAACGGAGTCGGGGTTGGCCTCAAAGGTGATCTCGGCATGGCGATCCACCTGGAAATATTTGCGGATGGTGTTCAGAATCCGCAGCAGATCCCGGGTGCGCAGGATGCTGGGGGTGCCGCCGCCGAAGTAGATGGTGTCCACCAGATGCTCCGGGGCCAGGGGGCCGGTCTCCTGGATGTGCTGGCACAGCGCCTTGACATACTGATTCATCAGCTTCTCGTCCCCGTTGGCCAGGGAATAGAAGTCGCAGTATTCACACTTGCTGCGGCAGAAGGGGATGTGGATATAAAGACCAAGGGGTTTCTTGTCGCCCCGATTGATAATTGCCATGAGAAACCTCCCGACTCAGGATAGGGTATTTTACAAACCGAAGATGTGCAGGCCCAGCAGGCTGACCGCGGCCATGATGCAGCCGGCCAGAACCACGCCCAGGGAAACGGAAATGGCGGTGGATTTGGGGCCCATGTTCAGGAAACTGGCACCCAAGGTACCGGTCCAGGCGCCGGTGCCGGGAATGGGGATGCCCACAAATACCATCAGCGCAAAGGCCAGGCCCCGGCGGCCCGCTTTGTCAGACAGCTTCTGACCGGCCCGCTCTCCTTTTACCACAAAATAGTTGCAGATCTTGCCGATAAAGCGCTGCTTTGCGCCCCAAAGCAAAAATTTTCTTGCAAAGAGATAGATGATCGGCACCGGAAACATATTGCCCAGCACGCATACCACAATGGAGAGCATGGGATGAAGGCCCATACCCAGCGCGATGGGCAGGGCGCCCCGCAACTCCACCAGCGGGATCATGGAAATGAAGAACACAAGCAGATAGTCTTTGAACATACAGGCTCCTGGAAAAGATTTTTCTCATTGTATCACAGAATCCACCGCCGCGCAACGGCATGGGGAGATTTTTGCGATAAAAAAACCCTCCCGGAAGGGAGGGTGGGATCAGGTCTTGCGGATGAATTTTTCCTTGCAGCGGGGACAGGAGATGGAGATCTTGCCCTTGCCCTTAGGCACGCGCACGGACTGCTTGCACCGGGGGCAGGAATAGTAGCGGTGCTTCCGGTCCCGGATGCGGGTCAAAAAGTTCAGATACCGGCGGTTTTCCCGGTAGCGCTTATAGGTATTGCGGGAGAAAATGCGGAACATGGCATAGCCCATCAGCAGATAAGCCACCACGATCAGAATTCTGGAGAAGAGACCCACGGGCACCAACACGCTGGCCACCACGGCGATGATGCTGCACCACAGCAGCAGGCTGTTGAGTTTGTCCCGCTGGCCGTAACGGCCGGACATAAACCGCTGGAACCGGCGCCCCATTCGCTGCCGCCAGCTTTCCTTTTGGTACATAAGAATACCACCTTGTAACAGTTGTGATATGATTATAGTATAATGCAAATGTGAAGAAAGCAACCACTTTTCCAAAAAATTCATAAAATTTTCATGAAAATGTTTGCTGTAGAAGCACAAAAACCGAAAAAAGTGTCCACGAATCGGCGAAAAATAAGAAAAAGATTGCATTTGTGTGCAAATGATGATATCATTTTATGTTGAGAGAAAATTTATTTCAGAGGAGATCATCCTATGGCAGATCAGAACAAGATTCGAAATATCGCCATTATCGCCCACGTCGACCACGGCAAGACCACCCTCGTCGACGAGCTGCTGAAGCAGGGCGGCATTTACCGTGAAAATCAGGCCACCCAGGACCGGGTCATGGACTCCGGTGACCTGGAGCGGGAGCGCGGCATCACCATTCTGGCCAAGAATACGTCCGTGCGTTACAAGGACTATAAGATCAACATCGTTGACACTCCCGGCCACGCTGACTTTGGCGGCGAGGTGGAGCGCATTCTGAAAATGGTCAACGGCGTCATTCTGCTGGTGGACGCCGCCGAAGGCCCCATGCCCCAGACCCGCTTCGTGCTGGGCAAGGCCCTGGAACTGGGCCACAAGGTCATCGTGGCGGTGAACAAGGTGGACAAGCCCGATGCCCGCATCCACGAGGTGATGGACGAGGTGCTGGAGCTGCTGCTGGAGCTGGACGCCACCGATGAGCAGTTCAATTCCCCCACCGTCTTCTGCTCCGGCCGCCAGGGCACCGCTTCCTACAGCCCCGATGAGATGGGCACGAACCTGGAGCCGCTGTTTGACACCATCGTCAACTATATCGATCCTCCCCAGGGTGATGAGACCGCGCCTCTGCAGCTGCTGGTCTCCTCCATTGACTACAACGACTATGTGGGCCGTATCGCCATCGGCCGCATTGAGCGGGGCAGCATCAAGGTAAACCAGGAGGTGGCCATCTGCGACTACCACAACCCGGAGATGAAGCAGAAGGGTAAAGTGGTGGCGCTGTACGCCTTTGACGGACTGGGCAAGGCCCCCGTCCAGCAGGCCGGCGCCGGCGAGATCGTGGCGCTGTCCGGCATTGCCGATATCACCATCGGCCGGACGCTGTGCGCTCCGGATTGCGTGGAGCCTCTGCCCTTTGTGAAGATCTCCGATCCCACCATCGAAATGACCTTCGCCGTCAACGATTCCCCCTTTGCCGGCAAGGAAGGCAAGTTTGTCACCTCCCGCAACCTGCGTGACCGGCTGGAAAAGGAGCTTTTGAAGGATGTTTCCCTGCACGTGACCGAGGCCTCCACCGACGCTTTCAATGTGGCCGGCCGTGGCGAAATGCATCTGTCTATTCTCATGGAGACCATGCGCCGGGAAGGGTTTGAGTTCTCTGTGTCCACGCCCCGTGTACTGACCAAGGTGGTCGATGGCAAGGTCTGCGAGCCCATCGAGCGGATGGTTGCCGACGTGCCCGAAGAATGCATGGGCGCGGTCATTGAGAAAATGGGCCGCCGCAAGGGAGACCTCTTGGGCATGACCCCCATGGGCAGCCGTTACCGCCTGGAATTTTTGGTGCCTTCCCGTGGCTTGTTTGGCTACCGCAGCGAATTCCTCACCGATACCAAGGGCGAGGGCATCATGTCCTCCGTGCTGGACAGCTACGCACCCATGAAGGGCGAGATCGAGCGCCGTCTGGTGGGCAGCCTCATTGCCCATGAGTCCGGCGAGGCGGTTTCTTACGGTCTGGGCGCTGCCCAGGAGCGTGGCGCGCTGCTGATCGGCCCCGGCACGCAGGTGTACGCCGGCATGGTGGTGGGTATCTGCAGCCGCAACGAGGATATGACCGTCAATGTCTGCAAGCGCAAGCAGCTGACCAATATGCGCGCCTCCGGCTCCGATGACGCCATCCGCCTGGTGACGCCCCGGATCATGAGCCTGGAGCAGTGCCTGGAGTTCCTGGCAGACGATGAGCTGCTGGAATGCACCCCCAAGAGCCTGCGTATCCGCAAGCGGGAGCTGGACCACGGCATCCGTATGCGGGAACTGATGAAGCGCAGAAATCAGGAGCAATAAGTCAAAAGGGACGCTTTTGCGTCCCTTTTTTGCTGCAAATTCCAGTTGATCTTACAAATGAAACGTAGGGGAGATCCATGATCGCCCCTACAGTTGTTGATACGATAAAACCCAATTTACAAATTCCTGTGGAAAAGCGGGGGCGGGTATGGTATAATATGGAAAAATCTGAGCATAATGCGAGGTGACGGTATGCTGCCGGAAGTTTTTCTCAAGCGCATGGAGGCCCAGCTGGGCGAGGAATTTCAACAATATCTGCAGAGCCTGGAGCGGCCCCGGGCGGTGGCATTGCGGTTTCACCCGGAAAAGGCGGCAAAAGTGCCCTTTTTGGCCGACCCTGTACCCTGGGAGCCTTTGGGCTATTACTATGATCCGACTGCCCGTCCCGGCCTGCACCCGTACCATGAGGCAGGCGTTTACTATCTGCAGGAGGCCAGCGCCATGTCTGCCGTGGCTCTGCTGGATCCCCAACCCGGCGAGAAGGTTTGCGATTTGTGCGCCGCACCCGGCGGAAAATCCACCCAGATCGCCGGCAGACTGAAGGGCGAAGGCTTTTTGCTGAGCAACGAATGGAGTCCCAAGCGGGCAAAAATTCTGTCCCAGAATATGGAGCGCATGGGCGTTTCCAATGCCCTGGTGACCAACGAAACGGTGCAGAATCTGGTCCGGCATCTGCCCGGCTTCTTTGATCGGGTGCTGATCGATGCGCCTTGCTCCGGTGAGGGCATGTTCCGCAAGGAGGAGGCCGCCATCACCGACTGGAGTCAGGAGACGGTGGAAATGTGCGCCCGCCGCCAGGCCGAGATCCTGGATGCCGGCGCGGCGCTGCTGCGTCCCGGCGGACGGCTGGTGTATTCCACCTGCACCTTCGCGCCGGAGGAGAATGAGCAGGCTATTGCCGCGTTTTTGCAGCGCAATCCGGATTTCTCCCCGGAAGCTGTGGAAGCGCCCTGGTTTACCCCTGCAGGGCAGGGTCAGTTCCGCCTTTGGCCCCACAAGCTGTTGGGCGAGGGCCACTTTGCCGCCGTGCTGCGAAAGGCTGGTGAGGCCCCGGCAGAGGGCGCGTTCTGCCCCGGGCAGAAGCTTCCCAAGGAATGGCTGTCCTTTGCCAAGGAGCTGGACATCCGGCTTCCTGCCGGCAAGGCGGTTCTGTTTGGACAGAATCTGTATTGGGCGCCGGAGGAACTGCCGGAATTGAAGGGTCTGAAGGTGCTGCGTCCCGGCCTGGAGTTGGGCGAAGTGAAAAAAGACCGGTTCCAGCCGGCCCATGCCCTGGCGCTGTGGCTGAGCGATTGCGGCAATACGGTCAGCTTCCCTGCCGATTCTGCCCAGATCAAGGCGTATCTGCACGGCGAGGTGCTGCCGTCTGCGGTGCGGGGCTGGTGCCAGGTGCAGGTGGACGGATTTGGCATCGGCTGGGCCAAAGGCGACGGAAATCAGCTGAAAAATCACTATCCCAAGGGTCTGCGGCGATAAACCGCGGAAATTCGCAGGAAATAATACTTTACATAATTCTCTGTGTATGGTATAATTTGACGGGTCTGTATGCAATACGACCCCATTAAGAAACAGTAAAGGATGATGATTCCTTGGCCAGATATGAGATCCAGGGCGGCGCCCAGCTTCACGGCAGCGTCACCATCAGCGGCGCGAAGAATGCCGCCGTGGCCATTTTGCCTGCAACCCTGCTGGTAAACGGCCTGTGCCGAATTGAAAATGTTCCGGACATTTCCGATGTCCGTATTCTGCTTTCCATTTTGCGTGGTCTGGGTGCTGAGGTTCAGCAGCCGGAAGAAAATGTGGTGACCATCGACTGCTCCGTCATCCACTCCACCGAGCCCGAGGCGGCTCTGGTGAAGAAGATGCGCGCCAGCTATTATCTGATGGGCGCGCTGCTGGGCCGGTTTGGCAACTGCCATGTGGCCCTGCCCGGTGGCTGCAGCTTCGCCACCCGTCCCATCGACCAGCATATCAAGGGCTTCAAGGCCCTGGGCGCCAAGGTGGATGAGACTGAGGAGTATGTGGCCCTGGAACCTGGCGAGAACGGTCTTGCCGGCAACCGTGTGTGCCTGGATATGGCTTCCGTGGGCGCCACCGCCAACATCATGATGGCCGGTGTACTGCTGGAGGGCCAGACCATTATTGAAAATGCCGCCAAGGAGCCTCATATCGTGGACCTGGCCAACTTCCTGAACACCATGGGTGCCCAGGTCAGCGGCGCCGGCACCGATACGGTGAAGATCCGTGGCGTGCAGAGTCTGCAGGGCGGCACCTACACCATCATTCCCGACCAGATCGAGGCCGGCACCTACATGGCTGCCGTGGCCGCCGCCGGCGGCAATGTGCTGGTGAAGAACGTGATCCCCAAGCACATGGACTGCATCACCTCCAAGCTGGAGGAAATGGGTGCGGAAGTGATCCCCTATGACGATGCCATCCGCATCCGCAGCACCGGCAAACTCCACGCCACCACCGTAAAGACCCGGCCCTATCCCGGCTTCCCCACGGATATGCAGGCGCAGATCTGCGTGTGCATGACCCTGGCCGAGGGCACCAGCCGCCTGACCGAGAGCGTGTATGAGACCCGCTTCTTCGGCTACTGCGCAGAGCTGGAGAGCATGGGCGCCAAGATCAACATTAATGGCAAGACCGCCGAGGTCATCGGCCGTGATAAGCTCAAGGGCACCACCGTCATCACCCGCGACCTGCGGGCCGGTGCGGCGCTGGTGATCGCGGGCCTCTGTGCCGAGGGCACCACCCGCGTGGAGAACATCCATTTTGTGGAGCGTGGCTACGAGGGCCTGGTGGAAAAGCTCACCGCCCTGGGCGCCACCATCCGTCGCATTGACGACTGATTCAAAAAATAAAACGGTGCAGAATTTTCTGCACCGTTTTTTGTTATGTAAGAAGGGCAGCCACAGCGGCCCAGGTGTCATCGCCGGGGGCGGCGAGGTAGGCTTCCAGCGCCTGGCACAGCGCATTCAGCGTTTCATCGCTGAGAACCTGCTGGCAGGGGAAGGAAAGGCTGCCTGCACCGCTGCTCATATAGCCGCGCAGCTTGCGCTGCAGCACGTTTTCATAGTAAGTGGCATCCCGGAAGGGCGTCATGAGGCCCAATGCATCCACCGGAGTACCCTGCTCACCGGCGGCGGCCATCCACTGCAGGAAAGTTTCCGCAGCCAGAAGATCCTCCGGACTGGCTTGGCCGTCCAGGGCCCAGTACAGCTGGCAGACATACTGCATTTCTGCACCATCGTCATTGAGAACAGGCAGAATATCCAGGTTGTGGGCGCCGTGGGTCAGCCCGGAAACCATAGAAAAATCTGCGGTACTGCCCGGCAGGAACACGGTTTTACCGTTAAGGAACTGATCCAGGGCCGTTCCGTTTTGCAGGGCGTTTTTGCGATAGATATCCAGGAAACTGCGCAGATCATCGCCTTCCCTATACATCATCAGCAGCAGGCAGGCAAGGCCCTGGTGGTCTGCCTGGGAGACATCCACCGTGCCGAAGGGAGAAAAGCCCAGTTCGCCGCGGTTGGAGGAGATGTGGCTCACCGCATTGCTCAGCATGGCCATGTCCGTGAAGTAGTCCCGGGAGAAGCCGGCCTTACCCAGTAGCTCCGCGTTGCACAGCAGGCCGTAGGCCGCCACATCTATAGCCAGGGCAACTGCCTTGCCGTCCTGCCGCAGGGCGAATATGGGACTGCTCAGGCTGCGCAGAATCGTCCGGTCCGACAAGTCCGCCAGGCGGGGCAGCAGGGATTCCAGGGTCTCGGGATCATGGATGCAGAAAATGGTGGGGGGCGCGTCGCTTTGCAGAAGTCGGTCCAGGGTGTCCGGGCAGCTGCCTTCTTCCGGGGCCAGCACCGTCACCGTCAGGCCGGTCTCAGCGTGATAACGCTCCGCCAGGGTCAGATAGACAGCGTACAGCTCTGCATCGCAGGTATAAAGCCTCACCTGGCCCGGTTTTGTAGGCACAGAGGGCAGAAAGGGAGCGTCGGGGTTGGTGGGGAAGGAAATAGATGGGGTGCTTTCACTTTGGGGATCCCGATCTGAGAACACAGACAGCAGGATCCAGGTCAGCACCAGGACAGCCAAAACCACCAGACAAATGGTGGTGATCAGTTTTTGTCGGTTCATAGGAGCTGCTCCTTTGAAAGGGTATCGCATCCATTATACAATAAAATCTGCCGTTGTGCAACTGGGACTTTGCGTCGTTGCTTTTCCGGAAGATCTGTGATAAACTGGTGGAAATATGACGCGGGAGGCGTTTGCCATGGAAACGAGAAAGCTTTATTATGAAGATTGCCACCTGGATACCTTCACGGCCCGGGTGCTGGAATGCGAGGCGGTGGAAAAAGGATATTCCGTTATCCTGGATGCCACGGCCTTTTATCCCGAGGGCGGCGGCCAGGCCTGCGATCTGGGCACCCTGGGGGATGCCCGGGTGCTGGATGTGCAGGAGGAAAACGACAGGATCCGTCATCTGTGCGATCGGTTTTTGTCGGTGGGAACAGAGGTGACCGGCTGCATCGACATGGCCCGACGGTTCGATCTGATGCAGCAGCACAGCGGTGAGCATATCGTTTCCGGCATCGTCCACAGCCTGCTGGGTCATCACAACGTGGGCTTCCATGTGGGCACGGAGCGGATGGAGATCGACTTTGACGGCCCCATCACCCAGGAGCAGCTGCTGCAGATCGAGACCCTTGCCAACCGGGCGGTGTGGGAAAATTTGCCCATAAAGTGCTGGTATCCCAGCGAAACGGAGCTGCCCAATGTGTTTTACCGCACCAAAAAGGCGCTGCCCTGGCCGGTGCGGATCGTACAGATCCCCGGCTACGACAGCTGCGCCTGCTGCGGTGTGCATGTGGAACGCACCGGCGAAATTGGCCTCATTAAGCTGCTGTCCTGCGTGAAATTCCACCAGGGCGTGCGCATCGAGCTGTGCTGCGGCAGCCGGGCGCTGGCATTGACCCAGAAGATTTTCGAGGAAAATCGACAGGTCTCCAACGCCTTTTCCGCCAAAATCACCGAGACCGGTGCGGCTGCCCGGAAGGTAAACGAGGCGCTGGCTGGGGAAAAGCTCCGGGCCAACAGCCTGCAGAGTCAGCTTTTCGACAAAATCGCGTCGGAATATGTCGGTTGCCGCCGGGCCATCCGGTTTGAAAATGCCCTGCAGCCGGTTCAGGTGCGGGAGCTGGCGGACAAGATGGCCGCCTTCTGCAGCCAATGGGCAGCGGTGCTGTCCGGCGAAGAGGGGAATTACAGCATCTGCATCGTCAGCAAGCAGGGGGATGTCAGCGCGCCGGGGCAGGCGCTGAAGCAGCAATTCGGCGCCCGGGGCGGCGGTAAGACCGGCTTCTTCCAGGGCAGCGTCTGCGCCACGGCCGATGCCATCGAACGGACGCTGGAAGCACTGTAAGCCGGCGGCAGGACGGAGTCTGTGGCGGTATCCTGGGGTCAATTTTCAGCTTTTTGTAAGAAAACGCAAAAATAGCAGGAAAAAAACACAAAATTATACAACATTTCCAGTTTACAATGTTTTTATCCTATAGTATAATATAGCTGTATGGTGTACAAATGCCCATACAAAAATCATACATTCACTGCTTACGCAGTAAGATTTTGGAGGAATTCACCATGTCTGTTAAAGTTGCTATCAATGGTTTCGGTCGTATCGGTCGTCTGGCTTTCCGTCAGATGTTCGGCGCTGAGGGCTTCGAGGTTGTCGCTATCAACGACCTGACCAGCCCCGCTATGCTGGCTCACCTGCTGAAGTACGACTCCACTCAGGGCGCTTACGCTCTGCCTTTCGGCACCCACACTGTGGAAGCCGGTGAGGACCACATTGTTGTCGACGGCAAGAAGATCACCATCTACGCCAAGGCCAACGCTGCTGAGCTGCCCTGGGGCGAGCTGGG
>RHMF01001199.1_pt1 | contig 11815 bp, 12 predicted proteins | sample 5365151 | NCBI WGS metagenome assembly RHMF01 (sample SAMN10266501, study PRJNA497801) | feces metagenome | isolation source: feces | host: Bos taurus | place: China: Prairie of Fairy Mountain | collected 2017-08-14 | reverse complement strand
CCGCATAATCTGGGGCAGCCCAAACCATAGGCTTTCAAGGCTTTTTGGCGGAAAAAGCAAGCCTAAACCGCTAACCTCTTGAATGCCATTCTGTTGCTTTTGCATAATATATGCATATTATGCGATGATATCTCAAAATAGCCACTATTTACGGATATTTATACATCACCTGCTTCGTTAATTTCGTCTATTTCGTCTGTATTCTGGCATAATTCCGGCATAGAAGTTGCAGGGGTAGCGCTCGGTTGCACCCCCTGCAACTTTGAGGAAGAAACGAACCGCCGAAAGGAGAAAACTATGAAGTATATGAGCGTGAAAGAGGCCGCACAAGAGTGGGCTGTCTCAGCGGCAATGGTCCGCAGATACTGCAAGGATGGCAAGATTCCCAAAGCAGTTTTGGAAGAGGATGGGTGGAAGATTCCAAGGGGTGCAAGGAAACCGCATTCTCAAACCGCCAACAATAGGGCAAATATGGAACTTTCCCCTCTTGCAAAGAACCTAATTTCGCAGAAGAAGAAAAAGAACTTTCATGGGCTTTATGATTACGTGGTAATTGATTTTACATATTCATCCAATCGTATGGCAAGCAATCGTCTTACAAGAAGACAGGTAAAATGTATCTTTGAAAAGGGTAAAGTTGGAGAGATGTTTGAGCCAATGAAGGTTTCAGATACCATCGAAGCCTTGAACCACATCCGTTGCGTGGATTTCATTATCGATAATATCCGCACACCCCTTACAACCAAATTTGTTCGACAGCTTCACGCCAAATTAACGGCAGGCACTGTAGACGAAGAAAGAGAACGGGTAACACCTGGAGAGTATCGCAACGAGAAATCAAAGCGGAAGGAAAAGTTCATTGGTCCATATCGGGCCGTTGCAGGAGATCTGAAAAGACTTCTGGAAGAGTACGAGTGTGTTTCTGAAGTCGACAAAGAGACTGTCCTGGGGCTTCACGTGGCCTTGGGCAGAATATTTCCTTTCGAAGACTACAACGGACGAATAGCCCGGCTTCTTGTGTTTAAGGAGTGCCTGCGACATTATGTGGTCCCTTTCATCATTGACGACAAACGCAGAGGGCGTTATTTGGAAGGTTTGAGAAAATGGGAAGAGGATAAGTCTATTTTGATGGGGGTAACGCAAGAGTGCCAGGACCGCTTCGAAAGTGAAGTGTATAATCAGCATCTGGCCAAACTGGGTCTCGCTTTCAAGCCTGTTTGCTAGGAACAAAATACGGCAGACCAATGGTCTGCCGTAGGGAATGACGCTCGTATTATTTTTGGTTGTCGCGCTCCATGGCTTCGTTAATAGCCCGTTGAGCAAAGGCGTTGACAGATTCACCCGTCTTCTCTGCATGGGCGGTGATGGCTTCCTTCTGCTCAGGAGTAAGCCAAAGATAAATCCGCTGCAGTTTGGATTGATATTTTCTCGCAGCGCGAAGTTGGGCTTCAGTAGGTGCCATATAGAGTCCTCCAATTCCATGTAATTCTATTACAATTATACATCGTCATATATGCTTTTTCAACTGGAATTATGAAAATTTCGACGGCCACTTGGCCAAACATTTTACTATGTATTAAAGGAGTTTATATTATGAAGAGTAAGTCCGTCACAAAGATCAGCGAGGCTGTGGTGCAAGCAACTCCAAATTTGCAGTTTGTTGCAGCATACAACGCAGACGATCCCCAGCTGACGGGGAGCATGAAACTCTACGGAAATCGCTGCTTTGTTTATGTGCTGACATTAAAATTACAGCACCGGGAAGCGTGTATTTATGTGGGTGAAACCCAAGCGCAATACGCCCGCTTTTTACAGCATCGCAGTAACTTTGCCTTTGATCGCGTGTACCTTTATGAGTGCGAACCGCAGCACCTGCGGACGAGTGAAACGGCAGTTATTCGTTGTCTGAAGCCCTTGTTTAACAAAAACGATAATCCTTTATTTTACCAATATAGAAGAGTGTTGGATATAGATGACACTAGGGCTAACGACCGTGCAACCGTTGTCCGTTATCTTGAGATGTGGGAGCAGTATTGCGCTTCTGGTCTTTATGGATTTGCACTTCCGCCGGTGCTGTTTTCTCTCCTGAAGAATGAAGCAGCAGTGCACGGGACAACAGTTAGTGAGGAGTTAACGAACATTTTGGAAGCCATATTCGCAGAGGATATTGCGCCTGCGATGAAAGAGAAAACATTGAGATTTGCAAAATCCAACCTGCTGAAGACAGCGGAATTCGGGCGAATTCATGGGAGAAGTCAAGAGCAAATCAAGCAGTACCTCCATCATGGCGGACGAATTGCCGGCATAAAAATCGGCCGCGATTGGGTGATCGTAGACGATGAAAAACTGCCGGAAGACCGCCGCAAAAAGGAAGTTCTAATGTGAGTTTGCAGACAGAGATTCAAGTGATGTGACAGGGTAGGGGAGAACTAGTTTGTCATAGTGCAGAAAAATAGAAAGTACCCTCTGATGCCTCTAGCATCAGAGGGTACAGACAACCTTTTTCCAATTTGCTATTTAGCCAATCTTCTTTTTGCGATTTTTCGGAGTTCCTTTTGGACGGCCTTTGCATCTGCAGCGATATGTTCACAATACATACCGCACAGTTCTTCTTCTTTTTCGAGCGCAGTGGTAATGCGCTCGCACATATATTCGATATCCTTGGGAGCATAGCCGTTGCTTTTTCTAATGTAGAACAACAATTGATAGATAGCATTTTGGAGGGAAATTAGGACATCTGTGTGATCTTCAATGATGGAGTAATCTACGTTGATGTTTGCCATGTTTAGCAGAGAATCCCGAGCGTAGGCAGCAATTGTCTTGCCACACGTGGCCGCATTTATTTGAATCTGGTCGTATTCGGCTTCTGAAACAACAAACTTTAGTTGCCTGTCTCTTTTATCTGTCATGGTTCTCTACCTCATAAGAATATTCTGTCTGGCGCCCAAAACAATAATTCTTGTTTTGAGCGAGTTGTATATTATAACGCAACTTGCATAGCCGACGATATTCTTCTTTCTTTTCTTTCATATATGCTTCTGCCACAGGAATTTTCTCACAGATGTTTTGATGACGAACAATAAAGTCTGCGATATCACTTTCAGATGATACCTCATGCCGATACATTACGGATTTACTTTCTTTGTACTCTTTGATTTCGCCGGCGTATTTTTCCTGCATTTTGGCTTTCTCGGGACCGTCAGGCATTGAATAGATTTCTTCGCAGATTAATTTGACTTCCTTATAGACAAGAATAGCATCATTGAGAATATCCATGCGGTTTTTGGCTGTCGTTAGCCTTCCGTGTTCGGCACGGGCTTTAGCAAGATCTTTGCCGACAGAGTTAAGCTTCTCTTCCACATTACCAAGGGTACGCACATTCTCGGCGTTGGCAAGGGATATGATATCGACCATGTTTTGGATTTTCCAGTCTCGCTTGGCGTAGATGGGATGGCGCTGTACTACTTGGCTGAAGGAAGGGTCACTATTTGCCATCCATTTGTCGCATTCATTTTTGATTACGACTATGGCTAGCATAGCTAGTAATTCTATGATTGTCCGTTTGCGACCAAATTTATCATACATGCCCACCCGATAGGGCCGATTATGACGGCTATCCCAGAAGTCAGGACGGCAGTAATACTCTTGTGTTTGCTTCTTTTTGTTTTCCTCTTGCTGTTTCTTTTCCTTTTCCATTTCGATTTTACGCAGGCGATTGAAGTATGCCAAGAGTTCTGCGCCTTCAACTTCCATCATTGTTTGATGTTGTTGGTTTACAATCTCATAAGTTTTTAACGCATCAAAATAGGTGAGTTCGGCGTTGCCTTTTGTTTTTGTTTCTGCGCTGAGAGGAAAATAATGTGTATACGAGCTTTTTATATTAAGATTCTGGCGAATCCGTTCCCTCTTCCGCCGTTGGGACATTTTCAATACCAATTTAATAAAAAGAGGTTCTGATGTAGTGTTTAACAACGCGCCTATCCGATTCTCAGCCGCGGGCTGTTCTTCTGTAAAGCCTTCATTTATTTTGCGTTGTAGTTCCCAGTAGGCGTTCAGTTCGGCTACGGTATAGCCCTGCCCCAACCTAAAATCTCTAACAGTTTCTTTACCATCTAGGCGAGTGTATACGATATAGGCACCGTATTTCTGACTGTAACCTTGCCGGAATTGATACCCAATGGCGCCCATGATTTCCAGATAGGAATCCAAATCGCTTGCGTTTTTCATGGCACCAGATATATCTGAGCGAATTCGTTGCTTCCAACTGTTTCCTTCACTTATGGCGTTGGATTCATACCAGGAACGTGAGCGGTCCTTGTCAGGATTCATTATGATCGGCAGACCGTGCTCAATTGCTATCTGATCGTTAATACACCGTAACTCCTCGTAGGTTTTGGTACAATTGTTGTATTTCATTTTGTGGGGATTGGTAGGGTCCACAAATTTGTGGTAAATATGGCTGTTTAGAATAATGTGATTGTGTTTACATTTGCCGCGGACTCTGTGCTCTTTCTCGTCGATGGTTGGGTGAATGTGAGATGCGATTACTGCCTGGTATAAGCCTAGGCGCTCGACTAACTCTATACCGCACTGATGAACTTCGTCGTCGCTGATGTCTAAATCTTCTGGAAAGCTTTGGATGATATGGTAGAAATAATGGCCATCATCTTCCTCGATAGTCTTTCCAACCCGTCTTAAATTGATATTTTTGGTTATTTTAAAAGCCATCTCTGCAGTTGTTGGCTCACACAAATACCCACTAATATAGCCTCCAATTTTGTTGTCATTCCAGACATATTTCAGGGCGCGATTGATGCCGGTAGTGGAAGAATAAAAAAACTCTTCATATGTAGTGCTCTCATTGACCTCCGGAAAAAACTCTTGCTCTATTCGGGATTCGTCAAAGTTCTTGGCTGTTTTGCTTTCATCTGAAATGTATTCCAGCGCCTCTCGGACGGATTTTGTTTTGCCATTAATAATCCATACAATCATGGTGCATCTCCTAAGGTGGCTTGCGCTCATATTCGTGTGTGGTTGTTTTTATCCTTATTGTAGATGTGGGAGTGTTTATGTGAATGGCCGCTGTTATTGGCCGCGGCCACGCCTTCATGATGCCCCACTGTTAACCGTGGGGCGTTGCCATAATACGCAGATTGGAAAGCGCAGTTAAGTTGCTTTCCTATTACGCAATAACCCAACAGATTATTCTTGCTCGACATTGCTGAATAAAGTTGTAAGTTTCTCTACTGCATTTTCTTTAGTGGAATCGATTACATGGGTGTAATGTAGCGACATAGATGCCGTGTGGTGACCAGCGAGCGACTTAACTGTAGCCAGGTCAACTCCTACTGCCTGGAGGAAGGAGACATAGCTATGACGACAGTTATGAACTGGCAAATAGCGCACGTTTTCAATAGATTCCAAACAATTTTTATAATGTTTACGAAAACACGACGGGTTAATCGGAATCTCCCCGGTTGGGCTTTGCCAAATGTATTTATTAGGCGTATCGCGCAAGAAACGGACACTTTCCTGCGCAATAGACGGTACATTTACCGTTCTATAACTGGAAAAGGACTTGGGAGTAGAAAGTGACACGCGCCCACGGGGGGTCGTAACTGCCTTAGTCACCCGAATTTTTGAGCCGTCCGGATCTATGTCGTCGCATGTCAGGGCCAACAACTCTTGACAACGAAGGCCTGTGGACAATAGGGTGCGAATGGAGTTTCCTATTCGGTCATTTGGCAGCGCCTTAAACAGCCGTACGACCTCTTCTTTAGTGAAAATTTCCTTTTCATTTGGCTGACGTGACTTTATTTTTGAAACGTATAATACAGGATTTGAAGGGGCTAGGCCGTTTCCTACAGCTTTGTGAAAAGCAGAATGCATTAAAGCACGGACTTTCGAGAGAGTAGAATCTGAATAGTTTTCTCTTAATTCAATCAGCATTCGTTCTATATCAACAGGGCGGATATTCTTGAGCTTTTTTTCGCCCAAGTATTTCTTGATATGGGCAGATGAATATTTATAGTTCTCGGCTGTAACAGGTTTGATTCCGCCCATCTTGGAATGCAGCTCTAGGTAGATATCAAGCCACTCAGAAACGGTGTAGTCCGAATCCATATCGAGACCGCGACTGCGTGCAACCAAATAATCTTGCATTTTTTGTTTTGCACCAGCCCTAGTCTTAGAATAGAAGTGCTTTATATTTCTAGCTCCAGTAACGGGGTTAAAGCCGACCATTACGGCGGCCTCCCACGTTCCATTTGGGCGTTGGCGAAGAGAACCTTCGCCATTGCCTCTGCGTTTGGCCATATTACTCCTCCTTTTGATTTAGTGTTTCTTCTATTCGGTTTTCTAGATATACCAAAAAACGGTCGCGTGGCACAATGATCCGCCGGCCATGGCAAATTTTTGGGCATCTAGAGTCGTGCAGTATTTCATACACTGCGGTTTGGCCTAGACCAAGGTAGGAACACAAATCCATTGCTGATAGCCAACACGGAAGTTCCGCCTCGGAATAAATGCGCTTTTTCATTTTGCTTTGCTATTGACATGAAGCGATTTCTGAAATATACTGGCTTTAGCTCTTCTTGGCAGTTTTATTGTATCGCATCTTGCCAATCTTGTCAAGAAGAATTTATTAAAATATATTTGACTTTTCTTGGAGGTGCTATATTTGCAAGAGATTCATGAATTCTTTTCGCAATTCGATGGCGAAGTAACTACAAAGGTATTTGTCCATAACGGCCAGGAGCACTTCGCTTTGGTTAGTTGCCACGACTGCATGCATGATACTCCGTATAAGATTTATCATGGCAATCTCGCTAATTCCGCAATTGATTTTATTTATGATAATAATACGTTAGGGCAGGTTCTTCATACCTTTCGTGATTCTACATCCGTTCAGCGGCTAAAAGAAAACCCTGGTGATATCGCACTTTGGGTGCCTCTTTGGAAGATTGCCGATTGGCTCTATCAGTCAGAGGATTTGCATCCATATTATTACTGCCTGCTGGCCACTATTATTAACTTGTATAAGCGTGAAATGCGCGATCAAGAGTTAAAGCCTGTCGCAGACGATATACTTCTTCATATGGCGCAAGCACTTCTCCATTTATATGAATGTTTAAGATGTTTCTTGGATGCTTGTACACGTACAGATGGTAGCGATCAGAGCACAACAAATTACTTTGACGCGATGCGTATTTCGACATCCAAAATCCAGGATGTTCTGTGCGAACAGATTCCTGTCGAGATGGCGCATGGCAAGCGCCTCGTTCCAGCGATCGTTCTCCACCCACAAACAGCCGTTGATATTTGGAGTTATTTGTTGCCTGAATACTATGGTGCGGGGGTGATTTTCCGGCGTTGTGAAAATTGTGGTAAGTGTTTTGTAACAACTGGTGTGGGCAACCCCAAATATTGTGATAGGACTGTAGCAGGCACCAACAAAACATGCAAGCAACTTGTTGCAAAAGAAAAGGCGCATATCAAGAACACTACCAATCCAATTAACATCCTATTTAACCGCACTTATAAAACCATGTATTCTCGCGTAAGCGCAGGTGCGCTGGAAAAAGAAAAATTCCAACTGTGGGCTAATGCCGCTAGGCAGGTTAGGGATCAGTGCGAAGAAGGAATTATGACCATAGATGATTTTGGCGATTGGTTGGAACACAGCAGAAGATCTCCAAAATATAGGTAATTAAGAAATTCTGTTGCGTAAGAGATACCTGTTTCTAATTTTACGAAAATTAAAGGAAGAATCACGGTAACAAGCATTGGCTGCGGGTACCAGTGAACTGTACCCTTGCCACTTTAGGGGTAGCCCCCTACAACCCCAAGGCCTCAAAAATTTCTCGCAAATGCTTCGAAAATTTTGAGTTGACTGATAGTCAATCACTTTGTTTCAAGCTTGTGCTTCGCCCAAAATGAGAGTAAAATGAAATGGAACAATAAAAAACCCTCACGGATAATTGTATCCGTGAGGGTTTTCGTTATTGCTGTTTGGTCAAATAGGCCTATAAGTTTGCCCTGCAATCTTGCTCGATTGTTGTGGAGGAATTACTGCGTAGGAACATAGCCAAAATACAGAGCAAGGCGGAGTGTTCCAATCAATTTATTTCCGTTTTAACATAATTATACTCCCCGGCCCCCTGAAACAGGGGTCCTGCTGGATAGATCTTGGAACCATATTTGGTAAGCGGTTGCTGAAAAAGCGATCAGTTGTCTAGCCCAATATATCCCGTTGCCATGCTACCCTCCATCAATACGTAAGCGCAGCTATTATTCTGATCACCCCATAGATACACAACAAAATTACCAAGGGTTTCGTGTTTTTTCACAGGTCGCATGAATAAAAGTCTAAACAATAATTGCCGCTATTGCTCCCATATTTTAGTCCTCCCTAAATTATATTTCCCGTTTCATCAAGCAGTATCCTCGTCCTCATCTTCGGGCTCTTCGCTCATGATTTCCTGAAAAAGCATAAATTCCAGGGCCGTTTCCGCTGCGTCTAACTTACCATCGTTGTTAAGATCAAAGAGTTTGTTGAACATTGTGCCGTATCCTTTCGGTTTGTTTGTACAAGGAATGCAATCGTTTTGTTTGTGTTTATATCATAACGGATGTTCGGTCCAATAAAGCACACCCAATCGGGCGACATATTGACTTGGGATTTTTGTTTTTCAGCAAAAATCGTGCGAATTTATAAATTTACTTGCTTTTATCCGTATTTGCTGCTATAATGGGAAACAACGCTGCCTGCGGCGCTGTAATAGCGCTGGCAGACAAATTTAGACACAAAAAGCTCTGCCGATCGCAGAGCTTTTATTTGTTATTCCGGAAGGAGAATTGATTATGGCAGTCAGTTATAAGAAACTCTGGAAACTTCTCATCGACAAGGATATCAAGAAAAAGGACCTTAGTGCCAAAGCGGGTGTCAGTCCCGCTACCATCACCAAAATGGGAAAGAATGGTCATGTTACTACAGAAGTGCTGCTGAAAATCTGCACCGCACTCGACTGTAAGATTGAAGATGTCATGGAAGTAATCCCTGACATCCAGGAGGTTTAATGATGGCAGAAAAGAACACAGCCGGTATTGGCTTTGAAAAACAGATTTGGGATGCAGCATGCGTGTTGCGCGGCAATATTGATGCATCCGAATATAAGAGCGTAGTGCTCGGCTTGATCTTCTTAAAGTATATTTCTGACCGGTTTGAAGAGAAGTATCAGGAACTGTTAGCTGAAGGCGATGGCTTCGAAGAGGATATTGATGAGTACACCTCAGAAGGTATCTTCTTTGTTCCTGCTAATGCTCGTTGGGGTGTAATTGCGTCCAAGGCGCATACCCCCGAAATTGGTACTGTCATTGACGATGCAATGCGTGCTATTGAAAAAGAAAATAAGCGCTTGAAGGATATTCTGCCTAAGAACTTTGCTCGTCCGGAACTGGACAAGCGCCGTCTAGGCGATGTGGTCGATCTGTTTACCAACATCCAAATGATTGAGCATGGCAGCGAAAAGGATATCCTGGGCCGGACCTATGAATATTGCCTTTCTAAGTTTGCTGAGCAGGAAGGCAAGCTGGCCGGTGAATTCTACACTCCTTCTTGTGTGGTTCGGACGCTGGTAGAGGTGTTGCAGCCTTATAACGGCCGTGTGTATGACCCTGCTTGTGGTAGCGGCGGTATGTTCGTCCAGTCTGCAAAGTTCATTGAACGGCACAGTGGAAACATCAACAGCATTGCCGTCTACGGTCAGGACTCTAACCCCACCACTTGGAAGATGGCACAGATGAACCTGGCGATCCGTGGTATTGAAGCCAACCTGGGCGAGTACAATGCGGATACTTTCTTCAATGATTGCCATCCTACCCTGCGTGCAGACTTTATTTTGGCTAACCCGCCCTTCAATCTTTCTGATTGGGGCGCGGACAAGCTGAAGGACGATGTGCGTTGGAAGTACGGTATGCCTCCTGCTGGCAACGCCAACTTTGCTTGGTTGCAGCACATGATCCATCACTTAGCGCCTAACGGAAAAATCGGTATGGTGCTAGCAAACGGCTCTCTGTCCTCCCAATCCGGAGGCGAAGGTGAGATTCGGCAGAACATTATCAATGCTGATTTAGTGGAATGTATCGTAGCAATGCCCACCCAGCTATTCTACACCACCCAGATTCCTGTTTCTCTGTGGTTCTTGGCAAAAAACAAAAAGCAACCGGGCAAGACCCTGTTTATCGACGCTCGCAAGCTGGGAACGATGGTTACCCGGAAACTGCGAGAATTGACAGAAGATGATATTGCTATGATCGCAGATGCTTACAACGCATATTGTGATGGCACGTTGGATGACCAAAAGGGCTTCTGCGCTGTAGTAACCACAGAGGAAATTGCGAAGCAGGACTACATCCTCACTCCCGGTCGTTATGTTGGCATTGAGGAGCATGAAGACGACGGTGAACCCTTCGAAGAGAAAATGGCCAGATTAACCGGCGAACTCTCTGAACTGTTTGATCAGTCTCATAAGCTGGAAGCAGAAATCCGGAAGAAGCTGGAGGCAGTTGGTTATGTCATCTGAATGGAAACAATGCACAATTGCTGATCTGGGGGATATTGTGACAGGCAAAACGCCATCAACAAAGGTTTCGGAGTTTTGGGACGGTTCTATCCACTTTGTTACACCCAAAGACATTCAGGGACTAAAGCACATTGCTGCTACGGAAAGAAGAATAGCCGAAGCGGGACTTCAGAAGGTAAAGGGGGCTATCCTACCGCCGAAAGCGGTGTGTGTTTCGTGCATAGGAAATATTGGTTATACAGGAATGACCTCGCAGCGCTGTGTATCGAATCAGCAAATTAACTCCATTATTGTAAACGATAATAACGACCCGGATTTTGTCTACTATCTTATTCGTAATCTCTGGCCTTATTTCAAAAACTACGAAGGTCAGTCAACAACGCTTTCAATACTGAACAAAACTCAGTTTTCAAAGATAGCAGTAACAGTTCCAGATAAACCCACACAAACAAGAATAGCAGCAATTCTCTCATCTTTAGACGAGAAGATTGCTATTAACACACAGATAAACGATAATTTAACGGCTTAAATGTCTATGTCGGATACATCGACTTCACCGGACATTAGGCGTGGTAACAATGCGTCCCGCAGTTCCTGCAATCGGCAATTTTCCTCATAGTTGGTGCGGATCATATCGTCCATTGGACGCACAACTGCTTCAAACGCAGCAATTGCGTCTTCGGAGGGAATATCAATCGGCATATCATTAAGTGCATTACGATTGATTGAACCGAATACGGTGCCTTCACCATTGTAAACATCCAATTGTGGGCGCAATGCAAACATCGTATATAGCACGAAGGACTGGTGTCCGTTGCGTCCGTGAATTGCTCCCAATCCACGACCGATGCAGCAGCGTTCATACGCTACATTCAGATCACCAACAGGTGCGCGGACGCTTAAAAGCACATCCCCAGCCTCTGCCATGCGCTTTGGTTCTGTGGTGAAAAGCCGTCTTGTCGGGAAACGATATCCGAATTCGGCACGACCTTGGTAAAACACTTCGCCATTGCCGTCTTCATTATAACTGGAACCGCTGGGAGACTGTCCCATCGTAATTTCGGCAATATCTTTGAGCGTACCCGCTGTGGTCTCAAGAGCAGGATTATCAAGGAACATCGAAGCATACAGAGCCATTGCTTGCTGCTGTAAATTATCGTTTAGCCTAATAACACACAAAGGAAGGAGGATATGCTTTGAATTTTTATGATGATGAACGGATGATTATTGAA
>RHMF01002284.1_pt1 | contig 11817 bp, 9 predicted proteins | sample 5365151 | NCBI WGS metagenome assembly RHMF01 (sample SAMN10266501, study PRJNA497801) | feces metagenome | isolation source: feces | host: Bos taurus | place: China: Prairie of Fairy Mountain | collected 2017-08-14 | reverse complement strand
AGACGCTTGGGGTCGGTGGACAGGGTGGTCTTGCCGGTGCCGGACAGACCGAAGAACAGAGCGGTGTTTTCCTTGTTCATATCGGTGTTGGCAGAGCAGTGCATGGAAGCCATGCCGTTCAGGGGCAGGTAGTAGTTCATCATGGAGAACATACCCTTCTTCATTTCGCCGCCGTACCAGGTATTCAGGATAACCTGCTCACGGGAGGTGATGTTGAAAAGCACAGCAGTCTCGGAGTTCAGGCCCAGTTCCTTGTAGTTTTCTACCTTTGCCTTGGAGGCATTGTAAACGATGAAGTCGGGCTCAAAGTTAGCCAGTTCTTCTTCGGAGGGAGCGATGAACATATTCTTTACAAAGTGTGCCTGCCATGCCACTTCCATAATGAAGCGGATAGCCATACGGGAGTCGGCATTGGTGCCGCAGAAAACGTCCATAACGTACAGCTTCTTATCAGACAGTTCCTTCAGAGCCAGTTCCTTACAAGCGGCCCAGGCTTCCTGGGAAGCGGGCTTATTGTCGTTCTTGAACTCATCGGAAGTCCACCAAACGGTGTCCTTGGAGTTTTCGTCCATAACAATGAACTTATCCTTGGGGGAGCGGCCGGTGTAGATACCGGTCATTACATTTACGGCGCCCAGTTCGGTCAGCTGGCCCTTCTCATAGCCTTCCAGGCTGGGGTCCATTTCTGCTTCAAACAGAACTTCGTAAGAGGGGTTGTGTACGATTTCGGTTACGCCGGAAATACCGTACTTTTCAAGGTTCAGCATAGGGGTTCCTCCTAAAAATAATATGCGGTCAAATTGCCGCTGACTTATATGATTTGGTGAAAATCCAACTTCCACCACATACATCTTAACATAAAAATTTCCTGTTGTCTATGATAATTTCTGCACATTGCCCCAGATTTTTTAACACATTTTTTAATACAAAGGAAATTTATTCACATATAAAAAGAAAATATAAATTTTTCATGAAAAACTGCAAAAAGTGCTTGCTTTTTCTATCAGTGTGTACTATGATATAGGAGCGTTAGCACTCGAAGCAAAAGAGTGCCAAAAACATAGAATATGCGGCATGCCGCAATCTAAATACTTTCAGGAGGAATCTTATGAAACTGAAACCGATGGCAGACAACATTCTGCTGAAGGCCGCCGAAGCTCAGGAGACCACCGCTTCCGGCATTATTCTGGCCACTACCAATAAAGAAAAGCAGGCTATCTACGAAGTGGTATCCGCAGGCCCTGGCACCAAGGATGTTACTGTGACCGTGAAGCCCGGCGATAAAGTGGTTATCAGCAATTTCGTAGGCGCTGATATGAAACTGGACGGCGTTGACTACAAGTTTGTCAAGCAGGATGACATCCTGGCTGTTGTGACCGATTGATTTTAGGAGGAAATTCTCATGGCAAAAATGATTGTTTACGGCGAAGAAGCCCGTAAGAAACTGCAGGCCGGTATTGACCAGCTTGCCAATACTGTTAAGGTAACCATCGGCCCTAAGGGCCGTAACGTAGTGCTGGGCAGAAAGTTCGGCGCACCCCTGGTAACCAACGATGGCGTAACCATCGCCAAGGAAGTGGAACTTGAAGACGCCTTTGAAAATATGGGCGCCCAACTGATTCGGGAAGTTGCCACCAAGACCAACGATGTGGCAGGCGACGGCACCACTACCGCAACTCTGCTGGCCCAGGCTATTACCCGGGAAGGCCTGAAGAACTTGTCCGCAGGCGCAAATCCGATGGTAATGCGCAAAGGCATTGAAAAGGCTGTTAATGTTGCTGTAGAAGCCATTAAGAGCCACTCTGTTCCCGTCAGCGGCTCTGCCGATATTGCAAGAGTCGGCACCGTTTCTTCCGGCGACGAGTCCATTGGCGCATTGATTGCTGAAGCAATGGAAAAGGTTGGCACCGAAGGTGTTATCACCATTGAAGAAAGCAAGACTGCCGAAACCGGCCTGGATGTTGTGGAAGGTATGCAGTTTGACCGGGGCTATATCTCCCCCTATATGGTTACTGACACCGACAAAATGGAAGCCATCCTGGATGATGCCTATATCCTGATTACCGATAAGAAGATTTCCTCCATTCAGGAAATCCTGCCCATCTTGGAGCCTGTTGTGAAGGCCGGCAAGAAGATGATGATCATTGCCGAGGATGTGGAAGGCGATGCCCTGGCTACCCTGCTGGTCAACCGCCTGCGCGGTAACTTCAACTGCGTTTGCGTCAAGGCCCCCGGCTTTGGCGACCGCCGGAAGGAAATGCTCCAGGATATCGCTGTGCTCACCGGCGGTACTGTGATCAACAGCCAGCTGAATATGGAACTGACCGAAGCACAACTTTCTGACCTGGGCCGGGCCCGTCAGGTTGTTGTTACCAAGGATAATACCACCATCGTTGACGGTGCAGGCGCTCCCGAGGCCATTGCAGGCCGCGCTCAGCAGATCCGCGCTTCCATCGCCACCACCACTTCCGATTACGACCGTGAAAAACTCCAGGAGCGACTAGCAAAACTCTCCGGCGGTGTAGCCGTTATCAAGGTAGGCGCACAGACGGAAGTTGCCATGAAGGAACAGAAACTCCGTGTGGAAGATGCGCTGAATGCAACCCGGGCCGCTGTGGAAGAAGGCATCGTGGCCGGCGGCGGTACAGCCCAGGTCAATGCCATCGCAGCCGTTGAAGCCCTTGCCAAAACCCTGCAGGGTGACGAAAAAACCGGTGCAAAGATCATTGCTACCGCACTGCAGGCACCCGTCCGTCAGATCGCCCAGAATGCAGGCGTAGACGGCAGCGTTGTTTACGAAAAGATTAAAAACTCCAAGAAGATTGGCTACGGCTACAATGCCTATACCGAAGAATATGTGGATATGATTTCCGCCGGCATCGTAGACCCCACCAAGGTGACCCGTTCCTCTCTGGAAAATGCCGCATCCATCGCCGCTTGCGTGCTGACCACCGAATCTCTGGTTTGCGACAAGCCCGATCCGGCAGGCGATGCCGCCGCTATGGCAGCCGCTGCCCAGGGTGGCGGAATGTACTAAGACAAAAAAGTCCCTCCACCAGGAGGGACTTTTTTGGTGATAAGTGGTAAGTGATAAGATATGGTGTCGGCAAACCGACACATTTATTGGCTATTCCGCAAAAGCGGCAAGTCAATCAATTTCAAAGGAGAGGCGCGGATAAAAGGTGCTGTTTACTTCCTGGGTTTCCGGGACAGTTTCTCCGTTGCTAAGTCCCAAAATGGCTTTTACGCCTAAATAGCACAAAGTTTTGGTCTTGGAAGAAATGGAGGCCAAAGGGGGATTTAAGTATTCATCCTGCCGCAGGTTATCCATGCCTAAAATCGCAACATCCTCCGGCACACGCAGGCCGTGGTCGTAAATACAGCGGATGGCACCGATAGCCATATAGTCGTAAGCGCACAGGATTGCCCGGGGAACGCGGTTTTTCCCGAAAAGGGATTCCATAGCATCGTAGCCGCCTTCTTCAAATCGCTTTTGGGAGACGCCGATGTTTTCTTCGGGCAATTCGATGCCTACTTCTTCCAGCGCCCGGGCAAAGGAACGGCATTTGCCCAGGGTGAGCCGTTCTCCCACAAAGCCTACATCCGTAACCTTTTTGCTTTTTAAGTAGGCGGCGCATTCCTGCATCGCCGGGTACATATTGTTGATAATTTTGTGGGGACACTGGGAACTCCGCTTGGAATTTAAGGAAACGATGGGAATTTCGTATTTGTCCTCAATGGTAATATGGGAATCCAAAAGGAGAATGCCGTCTACAGTGGAATGCTTGTAGTAGTACTCAATGAGACTCTCTTCTTTTTCCGGGGAAAAATCCGTGGTGGAAACGCAAAGTTCGCAGTTTTCTTCTCCAAGGGCATCCTGTAGGCAGGAAAGATACCGGGTGTAGTAGGAACTTTTGAATTCCGGGGCAATAATGGCAATTACCAATTTAGGGAATTTGGCATTGTAAAACTTTTTGAAACAACCGTGCTCTCTTGCCACCTTGAAAATGAGATCCCGGGTTTCCACGTTTACTTCGGAACTACCGGAGAAAGCTTTGGATGCGGTGGAAACGGAAACATTTGCAAGTTTGGCAATTTTGGAAAGCGTCATCATCGGCATCACCCCCATGCGAACATTATATATTTCCAGATAAGGATATGCAAGAGGACCCATTCGAAAAATTTTCGAATGGGTTTTTCTTGATTTCAGGGAAGATTTTTATTACAGTTATCTTATTAGAAGAAAGGAGTTTTTCCTGTGGAAACTTTACGCTTTGATCTTTCAAAAGAGGGTAAGTCCTTCAAGATTCTAAATGCCACCAACGGAGGCCCCTGGCACAAGCGCCATGTGGTAGATCAGGTCCGCAGTAACTTCAATGACTACAAGGCCGCCCGGTTCCAGTACACCCGCAACCACGATTCTGCGGTTGGCGCCCGGTTTTCCCACGACATCAATTATATTTTCCCCAACTTTGATGCAGACCCCTACGATCCCGATTCTTACGATTTTGACTGCACCGATGAGCAGATCGGCGTAGCATTGGATGCGGATACAAAGACTTTCTTCCGTTTGGGACAGACCATCGAGCATGAAGTTCGCAAGCATTTCACCATTCCGCCCAAGGATTTTATGAAATGGGCAGTGATCTGCGAGCATATCATCCGTCACTACACAGAGGGCTGGGCAAAGGGTTATCAGTACGATATGCCCTACTGGGAGATCTGGAACGAGCCGGATCTGGATGCAGATGACAGCCCCAACAAGCGCACCTGGGGCGGCACTATGGCGCAGTTTTTTGACCTGTTTGAAATCACCGCCAAGCATTTAAAGACCTGCTTCCCCCACCTGAAGATCGGTGGCCCGGCTTTGGCCTGGAATGAGCAGTGGGCAGAGGAATTCTTCAAGGAAATGCGGAAGCGGGAAGTGCCTATGGATTTCTTCTCCTGGCATATCTACTGCACAGAGCCTGTGTGGATGGTGGAAAAGGCAGAAAGAATGAAGGCTCTTACGGAAAAGTACGGCTACGGCCATGTGGAGTGCCACTTAAACGAGTGGAACTATGTAAAGGGATGGACCGATGAATTCCAGTACACCATCAATGCCATCCACGGCATCAAGGGTGCTATGTTTACGCTGGCTTGCATCTGCGAAGCCCAGCAAGCCCCCATTGATATGCTGATGTACTATGATACCCGGCCCTCTGCCTTCAATGGCTGCTTCGATTACTACAGTTACGAAAAACTGAAGGGCTACTACCCGATGTACTGGTACGGGCGGTTCTACGATTACGAAAAGGAAATTCCTGTGGAAAGCAAGCCGGATGGTATCTACACCCTCTGCGGCGTGGATAAGGAGGGCAAGGCTACAGCCATCGTCTGCCACTATTCCGATAACGACGAAGCAGAGCCCAAGGCTGTTTGCGTGGATTTCGGCAGGAAAGGCAAGTGTGAAATTTACCTGCTGGACAAAGGCCACGATGCAGAATTGGTTACTACCACAGACGACCTGAAATTCGATTTGTCTGTCCAAAGCGCCATCTTAATTAAAGAAATCTGAAAAAATTGCCCCCTGCTTTTGCAGAGGGCAATTTTCATATTCCATTTGCAGTTAAAACAGGTGCCTGTTTTTGCAGCATCCGGTACAGAAGGAACATAAAGCCGAGGGAAATGGCGGCCATAAGCATAAGCAGGCCGGATACGGTTGCCATAAAACAGGCAGACGGAGGACAAGGGAAACGGTGGTGGCAATAGCCGCCAAAATCAGAAACTGGGATTCCGTAAAGCCCTTGACGGTGGTTAAAAACAGGGTGTCAATGGCTACACAGAAAAGAAAGTCCACACAAAAGCCCCCGTATAAGGGATATAGGGCTACGGAACGCTTACATTTTTATCCATCACTTCTCATCCCACAAATCCTGAATTTCTGCCAGAGTGTGCCGAACCAACAGGTCGCCACCCTCGTGGCCCACATTACCGCTTGAAATATAAGCGCTGTAGTGGCCACCCTTTTCTGCCTTTTCTGTAGGCAAATAGCCGCCCTTGCCACAGCAAAGTTGGATGATGAAGGTCTGTTCTGCAAGACTGCGGGCCTTGATTCGGTTGCCGTAGTCCAGAAACAGTTCAAAGGGGTTGGTAGCCATGGCAATATTGCCCAGCCGCATCACATGGTATTCAATAGGATACGTTTCTGTAAACTGTTGATCTCTGAAGCGCTTGATAGTGCCGGCGTATACGTGCATACGGGCGTTGTCTTCATAATTGAAAGCCGCTTTATCCTTGTTTTTCTCCACATAGTATTCGATCTCCCGGACGGCCTCGTTATACTGGGCAATGGTAGCCTTCCGCAGGGGCAGATTCAAGTGCAGCACCCTGTGAGCGAAAATGGGCGCGTTGGTAATCTCCGTAATTTCTTCAAAAACGGAAATGATTTCATTGGAGATCCGCTTGCCTGCCCGGTTGCAGCCGGAGATATCAAACATAGAGGGGTCTGCCTTCCGCTTCAAAGGGTGGGGCCTGTGAATGTTGGGGTCGCTGATGGGGGTCTCGGGAGCCACCCAGCGCACCAAATCCCGGGGGCATTGGTCACCGCCGGCGCCACCTAATCCCAAAAGGAAGATATGCTGGCCAAAATGCTTGCGTAGGTTGGCCTTTGCTCTGCCCCAAAAGTCTGCAGAGATAAAACTGCGATGTTCCAAAATCTGGGACGGGCAGGCAATATTTGCCACAATGCCGGAGAGTTCCTTGTTTTTATCAAAGAGGTAAAGCAACTCAATGCCGGAGTCGTTGCCGCCCTCCAGGGCGGTAAAGTTGGCGCTATTCACATCGCCCCACATCTGGGCAGAACCGTCGTCATAGCACACCCGGCGGCACATACCCACCGCTGCTCTGCCGAATTCGTTGGCATAGTAGCCTTCTTCCCGGTTTTTCCAGGCATTTGCGGCAGCACGGGCAATTTTTTCTGCGGCAAATACTGCCGCTTCCTGGGGGGTAATGACGGAATCGTCGGGGGAAACAAGGGGCTTGTATTTTTTGTCCTCCGGCAAAAATTCATCCAAAATAGCAATGGTAGTCCAGCCGGTGGCTTTGCCGCCGGGGTCAGCCAGCGTTAAGGAGGTGTGGGTGTGCGTGGCAGCCAACACCAGTCTGTCAGGAGAAACCTCTGGGCAGAGGACGGCAAATTCCTGCCGCGCCAGCGCCAAAACCCCTACGGGAATACTGGTCAAATCGGCAGACATTAAAATTAACTGCTCCTGCCCGCATTCCACCGCCAAAGCGGTAACCGTAATTTCGGATTCCACATACTGGGAAATGCGTTCATAAAACTGACCGCCAAGGCTCACTTTTTTATCCGGTACAAGGCTTTCTTCCGCCCAACCCATCAGCAACTTCGTTTCCATTTTTCTACCTCTTAAATAACAGTAATACCCAAAATATCACACAAATTGCGGATTTTTGCGGTGTTGTCGCCATAGGAAATGATATAGTGCTGGCACATTACATTCTGGGTAAAGTCGTCCACATGGTCAAGCAGAATTTCCAACCCGGGCAACTGGGGCGCAGGTTGGGTCCAGCCGGCTTCTTCCCACTTCCGGGGGGTGATGCCGGTACCGGTAACCATATGCATATAGTACTTGCCGTCATCCATAAACAGTCGGCACATAGTCAGTTCCCCGGTTTTTACCTTGGAAACATTCAAGATACCCTCGCTGAGTTCACCGAAGGCGGCAGGCATCACGGTTACATCTCCGTCAATAATCTCCGCAGGCACATAGTCGGGTACGCCTGCCAGCACACGGTCGGTGAAGAATTCATAGAATTCCAGATAGGCACCGCACTGACCGGTGAGATGTTTTACCATCAGTTGCGTTACGTTGCCCAAACAGTCGTTTTCCGGAATGGTGCTCACCTTCTGCACATCGGAAAGAAGCATAAAGATGGGCGCAGGAGGGAAACCGCAAAGTTTCTTCATGCCGTCCACATCCTTAAGAGAAATGGCGTCATAGCCCCGATTGTCAATGATTTGCTTGGCAGCAAGGAAATAGCCGGCGGCCATTTCCTTGGAAGCCTGGGCGGCTTCTTTTGAAAAGACCCACTTGCCCATTTCACTGTCAATAACAGCCTGCTTTTCTGCTTGGGTAATGGCTTCATAGCGCTGCTGCAGTTCCAGCATTTCAAAGGTTTCAATTTCCACACCGGTTACCCGTTTCAAGGATGGGCCGTCGGCCTGCGTGCCGTAGAGTTGCATATCCCGATAACCGGCCATACCCACTTTGGCGCTGCGCAGTTTCGCTGCAGCAGAAGCAGCGGTGCAGTAATCTGCCACCTTTTCTACCCGGCTGGGCAGACCGATGATGTCATAAATATAAGTAAAGGTGTAGCCCAGGTCCTTGAAGGTTTTCCGCAGGGCGGTAGTGCCTGCCTGGTCGGCGGTGGTCACCAATCGGCCTTCTTCCATCCAGCCGCAGAGTCCCCATAGCACCATGGGCTTGTGGCGGTACTGCTCACAAATTTTCACCACTGCGTGAGAGGGAATCCAGCCTGCAATACAGACAACAAGGCTGTCAAATTCCTGCCCCCGGAGGGCATCCAATGCTTTCTTGATATCCTTTTCTGCAGGATCGTCGGTGATAGGAAACACTTTGATAAGTTCCAGACCTGCCTTTTCAAGATCGGCGGCAGCCTTTGCGCACTTGTCGATGATCAGTTGGGCAGGGGTATTGACTTCACCAAAGCCCAAAAATGCGGTTTTTGCCATAAAAACACACTCCTTTCAGTATATACCTATTATAAAAAAGAAGATGGCCCTTCTTCAACAGAAGGACCATCGAAACATTTTCGAGTTTTACTTTTGCTTATAATCTTCGATAATCTGGCTCAGGTGGGCCACAAAGTGGGCAGGCAAACCTTCCACACTGATGGTGGGCCTACAGTCCAAACCCAGAAGATAGTCCGTAGAAACGTGGAAGAGTTTGGCGATTTTCATAAGCATTTCAATGGAGGGCTGGATGTTTTCGTTTTCCCAGTTGGAAACGGTCTGCTTGGAGATGTTTAATTTCTCCGCCAGTTTTACCTGGCTCCATCCCGCTCCGGTGCGGAGTTCGTTAATGCGTTGCCCTAACACAGAACCACCCTTTTGACAAATTCTATAATACTATTATCCCACTGCGCTTGACACACTATAAATACTATAGTATTCTATTATTTGACAAAAACGGAGACACCAGCAGGACAGGCGGGGAAAGCCGTTGCAAAATGCCGGCATAAAGGGACAGTTCCCCAACATTTGATATAAAATGGATGGTAAACCCATTTTTGCAACAATTTGGTTACAGTGTGCAACAAAAACTGTAACAATTTCTTGCTTTTGTGGTATTTTGTACTTGCTTTGCAGGAATAGATACTGTATAATGTCAATAAAGTGTACATTATGGATACCTGTCTCCTTTTTAGGAAACCCTGCGCGAAAACCGGACGGATGCCCTTCCGTAAAAAGCGCCCGGTTTCTTCTGGTTGGATTAAAAGAAAGAGAGATGAAATATGGCGAAGAAAATAACGGAAGAAAAAGTTTGGATGAAGTATTATTCCGAGGAAGCCCGGAATATAACGCTTCCCAAGTTAAAAGCCTTTGATTATGTAATGGAGTGCAATAAGTACCGCCTGAAAGAGCCGGCCCTGCACTATTACGGCACTGATATTTCTTTCAAAGAACTGCGCCACAAAGTAGATGCCTGCGCAAAAGCCTTTACCGCATTGGGCGTAAAGAGTGGCGACATTGTTACTTTCCTGTCTGCCTCTATTCCTGAAACCATTGCCGCTGTCTATGCGCTTAATAAGATTGGCGCTGCAGCCAACACCATTGACCCCCGACTGGATGTAAAGACCATCAAGAAGATGATTATTGAATCCGGCTCCAGGATTTTGATTGTCATTGATATTGCCTTCCCCAAGGTAAAGGTGATGATGGAAGACATCGGCCAGGAACTGATCATAACCCAGTCTGCGGCAGACTCCCTGCCTGCCATCAAGCGGCTTGTTATGAAGCTTCGCACCAAAACCGATATCCCCTACAGCAAGACCATTATCAAGTGGAATGAATTTGTTGCAAAGGGTAACGGTGTCCGCTATGAAGAAGCCCCCTATGTGGGCGATGCGCTGGTTGCCATCACCTACACCGGCGGCACCACCGGTACACCTAAGGGCGTTATGCTGACCAACGATTCTATGAATGCGGTGGCCATCAACTTTGAGCATTGCGATGCGTACCACCAGCACGGCGACCGGTATTTGGGCATTATCCCCATTTTCTCTGCCTATGGCATGGTTTGTGGTCTGCATATGCCTTTGTGTACTTGTATGACTCTGGTGCCCGTCCCCAAGTTTGTGCCTACTTCCATCGGTAAACTGGTGAAAACCTATCGGCCCAACCATATTATCAGCACCCCGGTCTTTATTGAACTGTTGATTAACAGCATGGAAGTGCAGGGCATGGACCTTTCCTTCCTGTATACCCTGGCCTGCGGCGGCGACTCTATGAACGAAGGCTTGGAGCGAAGGCTCAATGAGTTCCGTCAGGAACACGGAATGAAGTATCCCTTGGCCCAAGGTTACGGCATGTCGGAATTATCCGCCGCCGCCTCCTTCTGTGTGAACCGTATTTATAAGGAAGGCTCTGTTGGCATTCCTTCCCTGACGGTGAATGTGGGCATCTTTGATCCCGAAACCGGTGAGGAACTGGGCTATAAGGAAATCGGTGAAGTTTGTGTTACCGGTGCTTCTATGATGAAGGGCTACTTCAATAAGCCGGAAGAAACGGCTTATGTGATGCGCAAGCACGAAGACGGCCAGGTTTGGATTCACTCCGGTGACCTGGGTTACATGGACGAAGACGGCTTCTTGTACATAAAGGGCCGCATCAAGCGGATGATCACTCGCTTCGATGGTCACAAAGTCTTCCCCATCAACCTGGAAGGTATGATTACAGATCTTCCCGATGTGCATAACTGCGCTGTAGTCGGCACAGATGATATGGAGCACAGCCAGGGCCAGTACCCAATGGCACTGGTGGAACTGATAAAAGGCGTCGATACAGAGAAAACCTGCAAGAAGATTTTTGACTACTGCAACGAGAACGCTGAAGAGCGCGGCCGCCCTGTGGCGGTTGTAGCGGTGGAGCAGTTGCCCCTTACCCCGATGGGCAAGGTGGACAATAAAAAATTGGAAGCAGAATACAAAGCCTTCGACTATCTGTCCTGGGCAAAGAAAAACTGAGTTTGCCTGCAATCACACAGGGCAAACCATAACAGCAACATTACCACTATGGGAGCATAGTGTAATAATGTAATTTAAAGATGCGCCGGTGGCAGCAAGCCGGTATGTCTTGAATTTATAGGAGGTAATCATGAAAACAAATCTTTCCAAAATGCTGCGAGCAAGTCTTGCTATGCTGCTGGTTGCATGCATGGTAGCAGGTTTTGTTCCCACAGCAGTATTTGCAGAAACTGCAAATGCGGATGCCGGTGAAATCAATTATGTATCCATCGGCGACTCTATGGCCAACGGCTACTGCTTTGACGGTTATAAGCAGGGCGAAGCTGGCATTGATTTTTACAATGGCGTAGGCGTTTATGGTGAAGACGCTTATCCCGAACAGTTTGCAGAATACCTGGAGGGCAAGGGCTACACAGTAGACCACACCCGCCTGGCTGTTTCCGCTCTGCGTGCAGAAGACTTGTACTTCCTGCTGGGTGGCCGTGAAATGACCACTGACGGCTGGCAGAATCAGGTCAAGGGTTATACCAGAGTGGATAACTACGAAGA
>RHMF01001196.1_pt1 | contig 11833 bp, 8 predicted proteins | sample 5365151 | NCBI WGS metagenome assembly RHMF01 (sample SAMN10266501, study PRJNA497801) | feces metagenome | isolation source: feces | host: Bos taurus | place: China: Prairie of Fairy Mountain | collected 2017-08-14 | reverse complement strand
GTCGTATGAATCTATCTTACCATCACCGTTAAGATCCACATACCTGATATCACCGATATTAGGTCGGGTATTGTACCATGCAGAATTATCAATCTCTTCCTCAGTCCTGTACAAGCCATCTGCCTGCCATGCCATAATGGCTCCGAGCGGTTTTCCAACAACTTTCCATCCATCAGGGACATTAGGTTCATCAGGATAGATAAGCCAACGGCTTCTTGCAAATGTAACTGTACCGGTAATACCATAATAGAAAGGCTTGCCTCCTAAATAAAAAACATTCTTATGAGATACAAGGACATCTATACCTTTTGTATCATATGCATTCTTGTTAATTATAGAAGGATAGTATCCACCCATCGAAGATGGGAAACCTGAACCCTGAGATGTAAGCATGTCATATACATAGTTGTAGAATACGTCCACTTCCATTCCCAATTTCTCATTCCACATGCTCAGATCGAATCCTGCATTATATGAAAGACTCTTCTCCCAGGTAAGATTCTGATTTGCAAGGCCAAGATCCTTATATGCATGGTTGGCACCAGTACCCTGACCATATGGTCCATAGATTACCTGATAATCATATTTTCCATATGAATTAAGGAACATGTAAGCACTTGCATTATCATTTCCAAGCAATGCGACAGAGCCTCTGATCTTCAGGTCATCTATGAATGAGACATCCTGCATCCATGGTTCCTTAGTCATTCTCCATGCGACAGAAGCCGATGGAAAAAATCCCCAACGCGTCTTTGCCATACCGGCAAATTTATAAGAGCCGTCGTAACGTCCGGTAAATTCCGCCAGATACCTCTCATCCCAGTTATAACGCGCACGGAAAACATAACCTGCTGAACGCCAAGCATCGCTTTTTCCTGAAATAGGGCTATCTGTAGGCTGTCCATAGCTAAGTTCAGGAAGGCTTGCAAAAGGAAGAAGCTTCGCATATGCAGAATGATTGTTCGATGTATAACTGATCAATTCAGCAAGAGCAAGGAAATCCACATTATGCTTGCCGAATGAGTTGGCATACGATGCACTTGCCTGACCGGTAAGACGCTGATAATAAGATGTACCCTCACCTAGATTCACACCACTGCCTGTACCACGTGGATCTGCGACCTCTCTCCATGTCGTTTCACCATATGATTCAGAATCGGCATTCCATGCACCTACGGACATCTGCATGACCTTATAAGGAGTATTCAGGTTCTTATTCATAGAAGTTCCGTAATCAAATGCTCCAGAGACTTTTACCTGAAGGCCTTTGACCCAAGGGAGATCATACGACAGAGCCATGTTAGCCGACACGTCCATGCCACGGGTCTTCTTATATCCTGACTCATAAATTGCAGCAAGAGGAGACTGAGGCAAAGATGTATTCTTTTTAGGGGTGGCAGTATAGAGTCCGTTATATTTCTCTGGGAGATACGGATGCATGATTATGGTCTGGCTGGCGATAGAAAGCCATCCCTGTTCTTCAAGATAAGAATTTGCATCCGTTCCACCTGAATTGTAGGCAGGTGTATTACGATTGCTGAGAACTCCGGAAAGTCCCAGATTGAACTTGAAGTTCTTGGCAAGCTCAGATTCAATATTTGTTCGGATATTATATCTGTTATAGTTGAAATTATCTATATTTCCCTGCTGACCAAGATAGCCGAATGAAGCAAAGTATCTGGTCTTTTCAGATCCTCCCTGAACAGTGACATTATGCTTCTGGGTAAATCCTGTTCCGAAGACCTTGTCAATATAATTGACATTATCCCATCCGTCAGAAGGATCTCCGTTAAGCATCAAAGCTATCTGATCGCTTGTAAAATGAGGAATATAATCGGCCTCGTTCTTGATAGCTCCTGAAGCAAGCTGGTCCATCATCTGAGCTACATTGTAATAGTAAGCGAACTCAGGTCCGTCCATGAACTTAGGGAAGTTGGCATTCATTGATGCTCCAAGAGTAGCATTGTAAGTAATCTTAGGCTTTCCCTTGTTTCCCTTCTTGGTCGTGATGATAATCACTCCGTTTGCAGCCTGAAGGCCGTATACCGCAGCTGAAGCACCATCCTTAAGAACTGAAATACTTTCGATATCATATGGGTCGATATCATTGATATTATCGACAGGGAAACCATCCACAACATATTTTGCAGAGTACTGAGCTCCACGTATACGAATTGCCGCCTGATCAAGTCCAGGCTCTCCCGACTCCTGAACAGAAGACACACCTGTAAGTCTACCTGCAAGAAGCTGAGAAACATTGGTAGAAGGGGCCTTGAGCAGGTCGTCACCCTTAATAGCCGACACCGCACTGGTCATCGATGACTTCTTCTGCACTCCATATCCCACTACGATAGTCTCTTCAAGGAATGTCACATCCTCTCTCATCGTTACATTCAGCTTCGAAAGAAAGCCGTTGCATTCAAAGGCCTCGTCCTTAAGACCCATACTCGAAAATAGGATCACATCACCTTTCTTAAGGCCTGAAATAGAGTAGTTACCACCTTCATCGGTCATTGTACCATTGGTAGTCCCGCTTATCATGACGACCACACCTGCCAAAGGCTGGCCATCAGCATCAGTCACTTTTCCCCTGACCGAAGGTTGGGCATTCATCTGAGCTGCCCCCCCCAAGAACAGAATTAGAGTGACAAGCAGATTTCTGTAAATCGCTTTCATCTGGTTATATTTAGTTAGTTATTTCTGTGATTTCATTGCCTTCTCGAGTTCATCCCAAAGTTTATGTTTGTTGAGATGGACTATATCGAAAATCATCACGCCATCAGTGCTTTTAAGAGCCTGTTCCACAGCAGGCCCAAATGGAGTAAAGTCTCCAAGATATTGTTCTACATATATAGAGCCTATGACAGGGACAACTCCCTTTGTAATTTCTCTGGCTATTTCCGCACCACCTTCTATACTATAACAATAAGTAAGGCTATTATCCATTCCAGCCTCACTACGCTGTCCTACAACTCCTGTAGCCTTGTCGACATCATCCTTTGTTATCATGGAATAATACAGACCTGTCATATACACATCCAGCAGTTCTGCATATCCGGTCTTGTGATAATCCTCCGTAGCCCATGCCTGATACTGCGGCAACTGATAAGGATCATAATCCTTGCTTGCCCAGTTGACTCCTAGTTGCCAATATGTAGGATACCAGGCACCGGTATAATCTCCTATTATAAGATCCGGATTTATCTCCTTCAGAGCTTTATGGGTCTTCTCGACGAAATCATGTATGACACTTGCCCTCCATTCAATCCACTTCTTTCCGTATTTTCCCGGCACCCATGTATCACGGAGTTTTCCGTCTTCATCGTACCAGCTCAAGATATCTTCTGGGAAATTCTCCACTTCTACTCCCGCATACTCTTCAAACTGAGTCTTGGAAAGTTCGCTGAAATCAGAAGTGATGCCATCATAGCGCACACGGTCAAAGATGAGACCATCAAGCTCTGGATACTTCGTCACGAATTCCTTAAGGATATCTATCTGATATTGCTGCATCTCCGGATTTGACGGATTCATCATTCCGTTATAATTTGTCTTGATGCTTGAAATCGGAACAAGTTTTCCCTTTTCATAGCATATCGACTGCCAGTGAGCCTTGTCTCCATAAATGATTCCCCTGTCAAAATAGTTGTGACCGCCGGCAAAAACATTAAGAGATCCGAACACTCTCATTCCAAGTTCATGTCCATAATCGATGAAATATGAAAGCATATCATAATCACGAGAACGCTCGACTCCTTCCCAATTTCCCATATAAGGAGCAATGGAACTATCATACAGAACTTCACCCATAATCGATTTCATATCGACTACAACGTTGTCAAATCCAAGCTCCTGACATTTCTTCAGATAGAACATGATTGAATCCGAAGTTGAGAGTGTAGCATAATTGGCTTCGCAGTCAAACCACATATAATTATGGTTATACTTCACTTTCTCAGCACAAGACAGACAAGATATGAGAACCACTGCTGTCAGCACAATACGAATATATAAAGACTTCATCTTAATTTGATATTACATTATAAATCGGCCAAATTTAGTACTATTTATTTAAATTTCAACCAAAACAATCTGTTTATTTTTAAAATATTTTAAAAACTATTGATTTTTATTTAAATTTCAAGAATTATTTATACTTTTGTATTTCAATAATTAACAAACTTCCATCATGACAGACCGCAGGGACTTCTTACGCAAGATAGCAGTCGGCAGCGCATCAGCGATAGTCGCACCTTCTCTTCTCACCTCATGTTCAGGAGACAGCGAGAAAGAAGCCATCATCACAACTGGCGAACTTATAGTACCAAAGGACAATGCCTTGAAGATAACAGGTACATTTCTAGATGAGATCTCACATGACATACCACATCAGAACTGGGGAGAAAAGGAGTGGGATCGGGATTTTGCCTACATGAAATCAATCGGCATCGACACCGTTATCGACATAAGGTGCGGTTACAGGAAATTCATAACATATCCCTCACCATATCTTTTGAAAAAAGGATGCTACATGCCATCGGTAGACCTGATCGACATGTTCTGCAGACTGGCTCAGAAATACGGGATGAAGTTCTATCTCGGACTATATGATTCAGGGGTATACTGGGATACCAAGGACATGAGCCACGAAATTGAGGACAATAAGTTCGTGATAGATGAAGTATGGAAGATGTACGGAGAAAAATATGACAGTTTCGGAGGTTGGTACATCAGTACAGAAATAAGCCGCGACACAATCGGTGCTGTCGACGCATTCCATGCAATGGGCAAACAATGCAAGGACGTATCAGGAAACCTCCCGGTATTCATCTCGCCATGGATAGATGGAAAGAAGGCCATTATGGGTACCAACAAGCTCATCAATGATCAGGCAGTTTCTGTCGAGCAGCATGAAAGAGAGTGGAATCAGATTTTTGCAGGAATACACGATGTCGTCGATGCTGTAGCATTTCAGGACGGCCATATAGATTATGACGAACTTGATGCGTTCTTCAGCGTAAACAAGAAACTCGCTGACAAATACGGAATGAAATGCTGGACAAATGCCGAAACATTTGACCGTGACATGCCGATCAAGTTCCTTCCGATTAAATTCGACAAACTCAGAATGAAACTTGAGGCAGCGAAACGTTGCGGATACGACAAAGCAATAACATTTGAGTTCTCACACTTCATGAGTCCTCAGTCGGTCTACGGCTCTGCAGGAAACCTGTTCAACAGATATAAGGAATATTTCAACATCTGACAATTATGGGATATGTTATTTTCATGGCGATTGTTGCCGCTATCGGAGGAATTCTGTTTGGATATGACACAGCAGTAATCTCAGGAACCACTGAGATTGTCAAGAACCAGTTCTGTCTTACAGACATGATGGAAGGTTGGTATGTAGGATGTGCGCTCATAGGGTCGATTGCCGGAGTACTTGTCGCAGGGACCTTAAGCGACTATCTGGGCCGCAAGGTAACCATGCTTATTTCTGCCGCACTTTTCAGCATATCCGCAATAGGATGTGCCGTATGCGGAAGTTTTGATGGTCTTGTAGCATACAGAATTGTAGGCGGCATAGGAATAGGTATCGTATCTATCGTATCACCTATATATATATCTGAAGTATCACCGGCCAAAATCCGAGGAACTCTTGTATCACTGTATCAGCTGGCAGTGACAATGGGATTCCTGCTGGCGTATCTCATGAACTGGATAATTGACGCCAATATAAACCCTGAGATCAGCGGCGATGTAACTCTTTGGCAGAAGATGATGCACACAGAAGCATGGAGAGGAATGCTTGGAAGTGAGACAATTCCTGCACTCTTATTCTTTCTGATCATATTTTTCATTCCGGAAAGTCCGAAGTGGCTCATAGTGAAGGGCAACCTCGACAAAGCCGCAAGGGTACTTGGCAAGATCTATGGGTCAGATAGAGAAATAACTGAAGAAATCGAGTATACACAGAAATCGCTTCATGGTGACAGATCAGGTTCCTGGGCCGACTTGCTTAAGCCAGGTATCCTGGTGGCCGTAATAGCCGGCAGTGCAATAGCTATACTCGGACAGTTCATGGGAGTCAATGCAGTTCTATACTATGGTCCGAAAATATTCTCTGACGCCGGATTCGAAAATCCTATGTTCTCTACAGTACTTGTAGGAGTCGTAAACATGGTTACAACAGTACTTGCTGTATTCATCATAGACAGAGTGGGACGTAAACAGCTGATCTATTGGGGAGTCACAGGTATGATCATCTGTCTTCTAGCTATCGGTATATACTTTGCGTGGGGCAGCTCACTTGGACTTGGGAACGGATTTATGCTTACATTCTTCCTCGCATATGTATTCTGTTGCGCGATCTCTATCTCTGCAATCGTATTCGTTCTTCTTTCAGAGATGTATCCGAACAGCGTCAGGGGAAGAGCAATGTCCATTGCTGGATTTTCACTATGGATAGGTACTTATCTGATAGGACAGCTGACACCTGTGCTTCTTGGATGGAGCCAGGCCGGAACGTTCTTCATCTTTGCAGCGATGTGCATTCCATACATGCTTATAATGTGGAAAGTCATACCTGAGACAACAGGAAAGACTCTTGAGGAGATTGAGGAGTATTGGACAAAAGAAAAATAATTATCTTTGTCATTCCTAAACCTCAAAACACATGAAGGCATTCCTGAAGAACATCGACAGCAAGAACCAGATATTGAAGCTACAGATACTCAGTCTCTGCATCAATGACGGAAACTACAGTATCGCAGAATTGAGCAAAGAGATCAACACAAGCATACCTACTACGACAAAACTGGTAGAGGAGCTTATAGAAGACGGTTACATAGAAGATCTGGGCAAGCAGGGCACTAACGGAGGAAGACGTCCAAGTGTGTACGGTTTATGTCCTTCAGCCGGCTATTTTGTGGGTACTGACGTACGCAAGAATGGCATCAGCATAGCAATCACTGATTTCAAAGGTCAACTGATAGAATATATCGAATCATTACCTTATATAGTAGAGAGTTCCGAAAACTCATTCAGAACGCTGTGCCACATAATTCTCGATCAGCTCGAAAAGACAGGAATCAGCAAAGAGAGCATTCTCGCATACGGATTCAACCTGTCCGGACGTGTCAACAACGAAACAGGATACTGCTTTACATACTTCCTTGGAGAAGACAGACCGATTGCATCCCTGCTTGAAGAAGAGTTGAACACTCCGGTGTTTGTAGAGAATGACTCCAGAGCCATGACCTACGGAGAATATATTTGTGGCGTTGCCAACGATGAGAAGGAGATGCTGTTCCTTAACGTAACATGGGGACTTGGTATGGGAATGATTGTAAACGGGAAACTATCTTATGGCAAATCCGGATTCTCCGGCGAAATCGGCCACTTCCCTCTTCTGAACAACGACCAGATATGCCATTGCGGCAAGATTGGATGTCTGGAGACAGGAGCTTCCGGTTCAGCCGCCCACAGGACATTTATAGAAAAACTCAAAGAAGGTCGAGCTTCAGTATTGGCGGAGAAATATCAACGAGGAGAGGAAATCAGTCTTGACGACATATTATGGGCAGTCAATGAAGAAGATGTGCTCGCAATAGAAGTGATAGAAGAAATAGGTTCTGTACTAGGGCGTGCAATTGCAGGTCTGATAAACATCTTCAATCCGGAGCTTGTGGTGATAGGAGGTAAGGTCGCGACCGCTCAGGAATATCTGCTGCTACCTATAAAGACAGCTATCCAGAAGCACTCACTGAACATGATCAACAGAGATACGACCATAAAGTTTTCAAAACTGGGAGAAAAAGGAGGTCCTGTAGGAGCCTGCATGCTTTCGCGAAGCAAGCTCCTTGGACTTGTTTAAATTTCAGGGTTCAATATAACACGGTCAAAGGCTGACTTACCGTTTACATCGAAAGACAATCTTAGATAAACAGGAGCATTTTCCGCCTCAATATCAAGAGATTCAAAAAGCATACAATCCACATAAGCATCATGCTTTGTATTCGGGAATACAGGACAGTCCTTTACTGATATCAGCCTTGAATCTTGCCCATTAGCATCCAAAGACAGAGATAATTTGGCAGGAGGCATAATTCCATCTTTCTCACAATTAAGCATCCTGACAAGCAATGATTCAAGTTTCGTAAAAGGAGGAACTTCCACCATTATATCATGATGACCCGGCCCGTAATGGCACCACCTTGGATCTTCAGGATTTTCCACAGCCACTTCCCCATACCTGCCTGCAAATGCATTCTCAGAAGCCTTCCATACAGTTCCGCCTTTCATCCATTCCACGTAATCCGAATAGGCCTTTCCAGACCAGAAAGGCTGCCCCAGCATATAATCAGAATCAGGATCCTCATATATTCCATAAAACATAAAGGATATAATCCTGTCTACGCCTCCAGCAGACGCTGTTACCATCTGAGAAAGGAACCGACTAAAAGAAGCAGGGACAAGAGCCGACAACCGGTCGTTAGTATTGCCTTCCCATGCAAAAGACTCACAATTGGCCCACATTTCAACTCCCGTCCTGTCATGGATCAGTCTCAACCTTTTCCAATTCTCACGCAAACGAGGCAACGGATATTTCTCACGCACGCATCCTATCTCATCCTGGTAAGCTATTATGTCGACTTTAATCCTTGACAGCTGCTTTTCATACTCCGGATCGTCGAAATCAGAATTGAATATACCATACGGAGAAATCAGAATTTTCAGATCAGGAGTGAGAGAGCGGGCTTTATCTGTAAGAGCATTGACCGCCTCGACAGCATAATCAGACAAGACCGGCCCCAAACAATCTTCTACAGGAAGATACCATCCATACATCGCTTTATGAGAGCCATATAATGATGCCAGTTCAGTCATCATCTCAACCTGTCTCTTCTTGATTTTCGATATCCTGAGATTATCATCCTGATCATAAGCCCATCCGGTACTCATGAATACCTTCATATCATATTCGGCAGCTGCATCCATGATGGCATCAACCGGACTTTGTCTGCCGGAAGGATAATGCCAAGGCATAAGGTCAGAAGGGTAATAAGCTTTCCCCTCATTTGCCACAGCCATTATGACAAGAAACTCAATACCGATACGTTTCAACTCTCCTACTTTGGAATACCAGAAACATGGATCGGTATAGTCCAGATAAGAAGGATTCGTGTACTTATTCCTTACATCCTGGTAGGCAAGATTGAGGAATGTTCCACTCACAGGGAGCACATCAACAGTGACAGCTGTTTCAGTTTTTTCTGAAACAGCTGTTCTATTTCCATCTGCACATCCCATCATGACCGACAAGGCAGCCACCAAGAGAGGCACCACTCTGACAATCAAGGAACTACATCTCATCCGGAGCATACTTAAAAGGATCGAGAGGAGATCTGTAGTCGCAGTAATCTGACTCGACAAAGAAGCGGTCGAGTTCGATTTTTGCATTTTCAGGAGAGTCTGAAGTATGTACGACATTCTCCTGAGCGCTCAGGCTGTAATCGCCTCTTATTGTTCCCGGAACAGCCTTGCTGGCTCTTGTTGCACCAGCCATGTCGCGTACGACCTGGACTGCGCTGTAACCTTCCCAGCAGCAAAGGATGACCGGAGCGGCCATCATTCCGTCACGAAGCCAAGGGAAGAATGGTTTGTCAAGAAGATGGGCATAATGTACCTTGAGAATTTCCTCATCAAGCTGCACCATCTTCATTGCAACAAGTTTCAATCCCCTTTTTTCAAATCTCGAGATCACTTCTCCAACAAGTCCTCTCTGGAGGCATCCCGGCTTAAGAATAACCAAAGTTCTTTCCATATGATTTTCAAACATTAAAAATTCCAACCAAACAATTTGTAAAAGTAACAAACTTTTTGTTAAACAGCAAATTATCATCAAAACCTAAACCATTGGTCTCATAATTTCATATTTAATTATGAATTGCTAAATTTGAATAGTGAAATGAAAAGAATATCTTACAATTACCATGAAAATTAACGAAAAATTCAAGGATTTTGACGGCAGAATGGCATGGGAACACGTTGTAAGGCATGTGGAGAGCCATGGTACGATAACTACCGTAACCGGCATCACACTGAATGTCCACTTCGTAGGAAGCTGCATTTTCATCAAAGGAGGAACGCCGGGTACCAAGCGGGCAGAAAAGGGAGAATACCTGACAGGTAAGGATTTTGTATCTGCATACGACACGGTCAGGGAATGGGAAGACATTCATACAGGGAATGTCAAGCCGTACATCAAAAGGCAGCAGACACCATTCATTGCTCTGCTGCACTGTGCGGGAATTCTCGAATAATTACTAACTTTGCGGGAAACTGAAAGTAACATGAAAGGAAAAATCTTCGGAGGGATCACCCTCATTCTGGTTCTGGTGCTGACAGCATTCATCTATTTCAAGTTTTATTTTGTATTTGGTGAAGGCGTAAAGGCCGGCGAACTCAACTACGTTGTCTATAAGGGCTATATCTTCAAGACATATGAGGGCAGAGCCATACAGGCAGGATTCGGCAAAGGCAAAGGTGTAAATGCCGGAGCCATCCAGTCATACGAATTCGACTTCTCCATCACCAACGAGGCGATTGCCGACTCGCTTATGAGATGCGGAGGAAAGACTGTAGAGCTCCACTACAAGGAGTATCTCGGCACTCTTCCTTGGAGAGGCAAGCAGAAGTATATAGTCGACAGGATCGTATCAGTAAGAGAATAATCCAAGCGTATGAAGAAAATGACTTTGATCCTGGGTACATTGTGCCTGGGATTTGTTCTGTCGGCGCAGACCGGCATAATCGAGACAAGACCGGCCAATGACCCTTCCGGCAAGATACTCGACATGGAGACGACAATCATGTCGCGCAAGCTGGTCCCTACGACAATCCGTGAGCAGGTATTCAAACTGCCGAAGCAGATTCCCCTTGTCTCACTGAAAGATGGCAGCATATACCTTCGTCTGCAAGACGGCAGCAAGAAGGCAATCGCCGTCAGCGAGAATCCTGACATCACATACGGTCAGGCAGTCAGCCGTAATGAATTCGGCATCCGCGGAGGTATCTTCATATCTCCAGACTCGAGCAAAGTGGCATTCTATCGTAATGACGAGTCCCATGTAACCTCATTTCCTCTTCTGGATATAAAGACCCGTACCGGAGAGTTGAAGGCTATCAAGTACCCGATGGCCGGAATGGATTCGGAGAGGATCAGCCTCGGGATATACGATATCGCCAGCGGATCCACCATATACGTAAAGGCTGATGATTTCGGCGACGACCGTTACCTGACCAACGTTTCATGGTCTCCTGACGGATCAGCCATATTCATCCAGGTACTGGACAGAAGCCAGAAGCACATGAGGCTCAACATGTATAGTGCCGCAGACGGCTCGTTCATCAGGACCATTCTGACCGAAGACAACGAAAAGTATGTCGAGCCTCTGAACAGGCTTCACTTCATCAAAGGGTCGCATGACATTTTCCTCTACCGTACGGCAAACCGTGACGGATACCGCAACCTCTATCTCTGCGACACTGACGGAAACATCCGCAGGCTGACTGAGACAGACGCAGACGTATCGTATTTCGGCAACGACGGTCGATATGTATATTACACCTCGGCAGAGGTCTCCCCTATCGAGAATCATCTTTTCAGGATAGAAATAAAAGGGCTCAAGAAAGGCGTATGCAAGGCATCGACAGGCAAGCCACAAAGGCTGACGAAGGAGCCGGGCTGGCATCTGATCAAGATGAACAGCAATCTTACGCAGTATACCGACACGTACAGCTCGCTCACCGTGCCGAGAGTCGTCAA
>RHMF01001195.1_pt1 | contig 11836 bp, 10 predicted proteins | sample 5365151 | NCBI WGS metagenome assembly RHMF01 (sample SAMN10266501, study PRJNA497801) | feces metagenome | isolation source: feces | host: Bos taurus | place: China: Prairie of Fairy Mountain | collected 2017-08-14 | reverse complement strand
TCATTCAAGCGAAACAGCTAAATGTTATGCGATGAAGAAAGATACACTTGTTATAAATCACGTAAGCAATAACGAATTAGCAATAAATGGATATACATACGCAGCTCCAGAGCAAGATGTTGTTATTTCGACTCGCCTATTCTACAATGCAAAATTAAAGACTTATATCTTACTTGTAGATAAAACCGTAGATTATAGCATAGGTTGTGATATTATTTTAATTAGCAATAATAAAGTACAACCTATAGGAGAAATGGCTATTTCAGCATACACAAAAGGAGACGATGGACGCATGAATTACAATAGTATCCTGCCTTTTGTTTCAATAGTAAAAGTATCTGACAGGATTATCTTTAGTTTTGAGACTCCATTAGTTGTTATCTTCCCTGGTTTATCAGAAGAAGCTACTATTAACGGAAGAGATGTTTACTATACTTATTCAAAATCAACACTTCAAATGTTTAAATAAAAATAGAGATAATTACATTTGTTAGTTTTTCTACTGCTTTTGCAATAGCTATCAAAACATCTAACTCTATTTCTACCACAAAAGAAGATATAGCATTTAGTATATCTATATCCACAAACAATATTAAACAAATTATACTTATCAAAACAAGTCCAAGAAAAGGAATAACTATTACATTTGTTAATAAGAAAAGAATAGGAAATGTTTTGAATTTATAGATAATAATAGGGGCAGTAAACATTTGCGCTGAGAAGCTTATCGCCATATTAGCCAATATTGGTTTGAAATAACCTTTCCTCCTTTGATCCAAAATAAATCTTTTTATAAATGGAGAGCAAACTAATATCCCCAAAACTGCAAGAAAAGATAATTGAAAACTTATATCAAAAAGAAGTAATGGATCTGTAATAAGTAAGAAAAAAGTGGTACAATAAAGAGTATTAAGCGAATCAGTGTGTATAGGGAAATTTTTAGAAAGTATAAATATAGTAAACATAAGAGCTACCCTTAAAGAAGAAGGAGTACAACCCACTATTAAAGCAATAGCCCAAGCTGTTATAAGCAATAGTATCTGTCTTAAATAGTAAAATTTCATACCAAACAAACATATAAACCTCGTTATTAGTTGAATAAATCCTAATATCAGCCCTATGTGAAGTCCTGATACGCAAAGAACATGAGCTATACCAGTAACAGAAAAACTATTTTTAATATCAGTATCTAATTTTGTTTTATCGCCAAGCAGTAACGAAACAGCAAGTTTGGCATTCCTATCCGAAAGATTTGAGGATTGAATTCTTCCTTTCAATCTTTCGTTCGTATTCTTCGCCCACTTTATTATTTTATTTCCTTGATTAGTTTGAACCTTTTCAAAGGTGAAACAATATACATTATGATAGAACCTCTTATGATTCATGTATTTTTGATAATCAAAAGAAGATTTCTCATAATTTTCAATCCTATACATTTTAGCATCAGATTGAATAACATCACCATAATAAAGCAAAGAAGAATCCTTATAGCTTTTAGGAATATTTATAAGAATGTTTCCATTTGTTTCAATCCAACAATTTCCATTGTAATACTCAATAACATCAGCCTTATAAGTTACCCATTTATCTTTAGGCTTATAATCATCTGTTATCAAATAACGAAAAGACTCTGCCTCTGCAAAATGAGCAGAATAGTGATCTCTAACAAAAAATACTGGGACAAAAACGTCCACAATTATTATTCCTATAATTAAAAGAATGAGAGGAATAATAATTGGGCGTTTAAACATAATTATAATCTAAGTTTCAAACCTGCGAAGATAGTGCTTGGGTGGAAGTTAAATACAGCATTCATCTCTCCTGCCATACAAAAACCACATTCATTACATACTCCTTGCTCATTTCCGATACATTGAGTTTTCTTTGTACCATCAGAAAAAATGAAATTAGTTACCCAACATTGAGGAGTAAAGTCTAGTGTCTTCATCTTTCTTAATCCTGCTACAGAATTCATAATTGGATAACCTTTCTTCTTATAAGAAATAATCATATCTATTATTTCTCTTCTCTTTTCCATATCCAAAGCTAAATACTCTGTACCTTCAAATGGTGTATGGAAGTTTAGAGAAATAGACTTGATATAAGGACTATTTTTCACATATTCAATCGTATCTGCTACCGATTCATAATTTAATGTATTGATAGCCATGTTTACGCTTAAAGCTTTGTGATTACAAGTAGAAATATTTTGTTCTAACTTTGCAAAAGTTCCATTACCTCTCACTCTTTCATGATACTCACCAACTCCATCAAGGCTTACCCAAATGCTATCTGCATGAGAATTAGAAAAAGGTCTTTGAGCATTAGTTGTAATCGTACAAGAATAAAAGCCCATTGACTTTGCTAAGTCAATCAAATCGTCAATCCTTTTACCATTATCTTCCCAAATAAAAGGTTCTCCTCCTTCAAAATCAATAAATCGTGAACCTTGTTCATAGCAATATGCTATTTCTTCTCTTATTTGTTCAAACGTTTTTATATGAGGATTTGTATGATTATACACATTGCAATGCTTACATGCAAGATTGCACTTATCAGATATAAATATTACACTTTGTAATGGCTTTCTTTTATTAAAGAATTTAGCCATCACAAACCATTTTGCTAAATAAAAAACTTGCTTAACCATAATATTACATTAACTACTATTATTATCGTACAAAATAAAGAAAGTGTATTTCTTGCTGCAAGCCATCTTGCCATAAACCAATCTATACCTGCTTGTTGAAATCCTTCCCAATTTCCCATATTTCCTAAATACTTTGGAGGTTTAGCCACTGATTTTTCTTCAGAATAAGTGAACTTAAACAAACTTTTTATCAACCAAATACTTCTTGGCAAAGCAATAATGACTAATATATACAACCAATGTAAGTAACCTAATACTATTCCTGATAAAATGATTAGATAAGGTATCGTATTTAAAAGAATACTTGCTGTAAGATTTGCTTTATTTGACTTAAGCAATCGAGCAAAAGTCATTTTATTTGCAATCTCATCTGCTTTTTGGTCAATAAAACTGTGTGTAAACAAAATGTTTATCACTAATAAACCTACAGGAATAGATGCCAATACAACAGATACATCTAATCTATTAGCAGTTGCAATATACACTCCCATCATTAAAAGAGGGCCAAAAATAATTCCTATAATTAGTTCCCCTAAACCAATATAAGAAAATTTAAAAGGGAATCCAGAATAAGATATTCCCAAGAATAAAGTCGCTAAAGCTATAGCTACTATTCCCCAATTAAACCTTGCAACAAGAATTATTCCTCCCATTACTGCAGCAAATAGTAAGAATAAAATAATAGCATTTCGTAAATCTTTTACACTTGCTTCATTTGATGTAAGGTAAGGATACTTATGCATTCTTGCTCTTATACCTTGACGATTAAGTTCTGTTCTACTCTCCGCTGTATTGACTTTATAATCAAAATAATCATCTGCTAAATTCATCCCTAAATGAGCAGCTACAACACCTAACACAGCCAAAATTGCAAAAATAATATTAAATGAAGGCTCATTTATCGCAATTACAACAGCCAAAACTGCAGGCAATAAACTTTGAGCTAAAGAAACTGACCTAGCGTTTTTAATCCAAATTTTTATAGCTTTCATATTTCATTAAGTTTGAAAGACTACAAAATTAATATATTTTTTTGTATTTTTGCCAATTCTTATTAGATTATTGTAATGAATAACACAGAAAACGTAAGCCCTTTTGGGTATCAAAAAATAGAGAGATATAATGAGGAGACATTAGAAAAATTGGCTTATCATTATAAAGAAATCATCAGCTTATTAGGTGAAGATGTAAACAGAGAAGGTCTTTTGGCAACACCTATGAGAGTTGCTAAGGCTATGCAGTTTTTCACTCATGGATATGACTTAGAGCCAGAAGAAATACTTCGTTCTGCTATGTTCAAAGAAGATTATAAGCAGATGGTTATTGTAAAAGATATAGAAATATACTCTTTGTGTGAACACCATATGGTTCCTATGGTTGGAAAGGCTCATATTGCTTATATACCTAATGGATATATTGTAGGATTAAGTAAAATCCCAAGAATAGTTGATGTATTTGCAAGAAGATTACAAGTTCAAGAAAGAATGACTCAACAAATTAAGGATTGCATTCAAAATACTCTTAATCCTTTGGGAGTAGCTGTTGTTATAGAAGCTCGACATCTTTGCATGAGTATGAGAGGCGTACAAAAGCAAAACTCAGTTACTACTACTTCTGACTTCACTGGAGCTTTCTTAAAGAACAAAGAAACTAGAGAAGAGTTCATGCATCTTATAGGAGAGAAGTTGTTATAAAAATGAAACTTTGTTTCAGTAAAATGAAATCAAGAATTAATTTACTGAAACAAAGTTTTAAAAATTTCTTTTAAAGTTTTATTTTTCGGTCACTTTATTTAGCGTCCATATATTCTTTTAGACGCTTTTCTAAATCGTCTATTTGTTTTTTCATTTGGTCTAATTTACGGAAATAAACATAACTTTTCATATATTGTTTAGCGTCTATTGCTGGTGAACCTATGATTGTAGAGCCTTCTTTTACGTCAGAGATTATTCCTGCTTGGGCTCCGATTGAACATTTATCACCTATGTTTATATGTCCTGAGAATCCTACTTGTCCACCTACAAAACAATTGCTTCCTACTTTGGTTGAACCTGCTACTCCTACTTGTGCTGCCATTACAGTAGAGCTTCCTACAACTACATTATGGCCTAATTGACATAGGTTGTCTAATTTACTTCCTTTTTCTACTATTGTAGAACCCATAGTAGCTCTATCTATTGTTGTATTAGCACCTATCTCCACGTCATCTTTGATTACGACATTTCCTATTTGAGCAATCTTTTTGAAAGTTCCGTCTGCTAATGGTGCGAATCCAAATCCATCTGCTCCTAATACTGCTCCTGCATGTATTATGCAGTTATTACCAATAACTGTATCATGATAGATTTTTACACCTGCAAATATTGTTACATTGTCGCCTATTGTTACATTGTCGCCTATGTAAACTTGTGGGTATATTTTGCAATTACTACCTATTTTTGCCTCTTGCGAGATTACAGCAAACTCTCCTATGTAGTTATTTTCACCTAATGATGCTTTTTTATCTACAAAAGCAAGCGATGAAACTCCTTGTTTGTTGAATCTATATTGATTATAAACCTCTAACAATTGAGCAAAACAGCTATATGCGTCTTTAACTCTGATTAGTGTAGCTTCAATTTTTTCTTCTGCAACAAAATCTTCGTTTACTATTACAATACTTGATTTTGTGTTATATATATATTGTGTGTATTTTGGATTTGCCAAAAAAGATAAGCCACCTTGCTCACCTTCTTCTATCTTACATAACTTATTAACTACAACTTCTTCATTTCCCTCTACAACTCCACTGAGTAATTGGGCTATTTGTTTTGCACTAAATTCCATAATTAAGATGTGTTTTAAGTTTTAATCTGATAATTTCAAATAAGGATAAAGTTTATTGTAAGTTTCTTCATCCATTAAATGAATATTCTTTATGTCTTCTATTTTTGTAAAATCTTGATTGTATTTTTTACGAAATCTAATAAACGCTTTAGCAAGTGCAAAGTCAATATACGGATGATTTGCTAAATACTTTACATCATCACTATTTATGTTTATTTTTCTAATTTCTATTTTTGAAGCATAGAAATGAGGCTTAATTTTTTGGAAAGTTTCTTCGTCTATACTATAAACTTCTCTTAATTGTTCTACACTTATATAGCCTCCTAATTTTTGACCATATTTATATATATTTCTTGCTCTTACTTTACCTACTCCTTTTACTTCTTGAAGGTCTAAAGTATCAGAAGCATTCAAGTCAAGATAGACAGAATCTTTTCTTATTTCGTATTTATATTGTTTTTGATTGGAAGGAAGGGAATCTACGACTGCGATTTGGCGATTTACTTCATTTGCCTCTAAGTAAGAAAACTTATCCTTTACAAAAAAGAAGATGGAAAAAAGACCTATAGCAATACCTATTAAAAAATATATTGCGTTTTTATGACGATTACTTATACGTTTTATACGCAACTTATTCATCAAATAATTCCTCTATTGCTTTATCTATTTCTTCTCCATATAATTCTCTTTTAATAACCTTTTTATCTTTATCCACAATTATATTAAAAGGAATTGTTTGGAAATTATACTTTGCAGTCAATTCATGACCATCTCCCCATAAAGAAAGCCAAGGTAAAGGGTTTGCTTTCGTGTATTCTAACCACTCCATAGGATTAGTATCTACTGAGATATTTACTATTTCTAAACCTAGTGAATTATATTTTTTATATAAATTCTTTAGTTGAGGAATTTCTTCTTTGCAAGGTTTACACCAAGAAGCCCAAAAACATACTAAAACATATTTGTAAGGTTTTATATCCCTTTCTGTATATTCGTTTTCGTCCTTGTCTAAGGCTGTAAAGCTTAATATTGAAGATGATAAAGCAACCCTTTGACGTTCAGCTAACAATTTGCAAAGGTATTCTGCCCAAGGATTTTCTCCTTCTACTGTTAAGCAAAGATTTGCACATAAGTCTATGATAGGATTTTGATCTGTAAGTTTAAATTGCATCAATTGTCCTATAAGCAATGAATACACTAAACCTGATTCTGGATTTTCTTCTATATAAGTTTTATATATCTCGGCTTGTTTTGTATAAACTTCTTTCTTTTGAGTTTGATCTTTTAATAATATTCTATTTTGATCTATTAAATCATTATAAAATTTAGAAAACGCTACTGCTTTTTTAGTTCCTGAATATGTAATACTATAAAAGTCTTCTTTTTTATAATATTTGTCTATTCCACTTATCTTTATAGTTACAGTCTCTCCTTTTTCTAATAGAGTAGGTATTGGTCCTAAAACTATATTGTCTTTACCTCTTATAATAAGAGAACAATCTTTTGTCTTTTTATCAAATGATACAGAGTCTAAATCTATTTGGATTTTCCCATTTGTAAAAGATTGTGACTTTATTACTTCTTCTTGAGAAATATTTATTTGTTCGGGAGTTGCGTATATTAATTGTATTTCCCCTTCTTGAATTTCTGGCACTTCCAATACTAATTCTCCATTGCCAGAACAAGAAGCAAAGAATATTACGCTTATTACTAATTTGAATATTAGCTTAATTTTTGTCATAACGATATATTATTCTTCTATTATTTCTCCTGTTGGTTTACGAAGAACTAATTTCATTTGTTTTTTAATAATATACTGTCCTTTTTTATTTAATTTATATGGTTTTAACCATCCTCCCATTGCTTGAAATGCTCCAGGTTCTCCTTCTTTTGCAGAATAGAAATAATCAGACATTTCTGCTTCTTCTATTTTTTTACCGATGTAAATTGTATCTAATTGAAATGCTGTTAAATCTGCTGTAATTGTTTGCAATTTTGTTTCTTTATCTTTTTCTTTTTTTGTAGGAATAGATTTATAGTGAGCTTTACCTTTGTTATCATAAACTTTTGCATAGAATTTTAATCTTGCATCATTTTGATGTAATTCTAAAGGAACACTTACTTTTACTATCGGTTGGTAGTTTTCTATATTTTTACAAGAATTATAATCTGGTTGATGTTCTGCATCTATCACAATATAACCAGCATTAACTAAGAATTGTTTTTTGTGAGGTATTAAATGATAATTATTTGTTAAGTCTTCAAAGTTCATGAATTCCTTATAAGAAATATTACAAGTATATTCTATAGTATCTTTTGTATGTGTTATAGATTTTAATGCTCCTCTTGGAATATTTACACTTGAAAGATTGCCTGACAATAATGAATCTTGTGAAGGATAATAGTAGTCAAAATATTCTCCTAAACAACCCTCTGGATCATCTTCTATAATCAATCTTACTTTCCCTGTTAAATTAATTCCGTTTTGAGTTCTTTCTTCTTCTGTTTTATTGTAAAGGCTTGTCCATTTAAAATCAAATGGCATTTTATATTTAATGTAATAATTCATCTCTCCACTACAAGAGTGAGTATAGGTACTTGGTGTTCTTTTAATAATAAACTCTGTACCTTCTCTTGATGAAAAATAATTAAAAATCATAACAGCTCTATCTCTTGCCAAAGATGCATTCATTTCATTCAATGGGTCTGCATCATCATAAGCATCTATTGTCATTTTATAAAACTTTGTATTGTTCGTAGAAAATGCAATAGAATAAATACTATCTAATATATTTAAGCCTTCCTCTGTGTAGTATGCAGAAGATGGTTCAAAACAGATATATGCTTCTATTCTTTCTGGATAATATGGTGTTGTAGGTTGTTGAGCTTTTTGAGTTTTGTTCTTTTTTTGTTTAGGAGGTTGAGATACTATCATAAAATTACAACCATCTGCGGGGATATTTACTTGTTGCGTAGTTGTTTTAGTAGTTGTTTGACCACTTGTTTGAGGATTTCTTTCTCTCGCAGGTTGAGCTATAAGACCTACTACAAAAAGATTCAACACTAAAAAATATAAAATTTTCTTCATCTCGTTATTTCTTATTTATAAGTTCTTTTATTATTGTTTCACTTGTATATCCATTAGCTTGCGCTTCATAATTTAACACTATTCTATGTCTTAATGTAGCAACAGCTATCGCATTTATATCTTCTATATCTGGAGAATACTTACCATTTAAAACAGCATGGGCTTTAGCTCCCATTATTAAATATTGAGATGCCCTTGGCCCTGCACCCCATTGCAAGTATCTTTTTGCAATTTCACTTCCATTATATCTTGTACTTGATACTAATTCAACAGCATAGTTATAAACGTTATCACTAACAGGAACTTGCTTTATTAGATTTTGAATGTCTATTATATCTTGTATTTCTAATATTTTGTTTACTTCTACTGTTTTTTCTGTTGTAGTGTTTTTTAGTATTTGTACTTCTTCCTCAAAAGAAGGATAGTCCAACCAAAGCATAAACATAAATCTATCTAATTGCGCTTCTGGCAAAGGATAAGTTCCTTCTTGTTCTATTGGGTTTTGAGTTGCTAAAACAAAAAATGGCTCTTGTAAAGAATATGTTTTTGCATTTACAGTTACCTTATGCTCTTGCATTGCTTCTAATAGAGCAGATTGAGTCTTTGGTGGAGTTCTGTTTATTTCATCTGCAAGTAGTATATTCGCAAATAAAGGTCCTTTTATAAACTCTAATTCTCTATTTGTATTCAAAATTTCACTACCTATTATGTCAGAAGGCATTAAATCTGGTGTAAATTGAATTCTTTTATATGTTAAACCTAACGTTTTTGCGATTGTATTAACTAATAGTGTCTTTGCCAAACCCGGCACTCCTACTAAAAGACAATGTCCAGAAGAAAGTATAGAAATAAGTATTTGATTTATAATGTCTTTTTGTCCGACTATTACTTTACCTATTTCTTCTTTTAGTAAATTACACTTACCTACAAGTAAATTGAGCTGTTCAACTTGATTCATCTTTATTTCACCCAATTAAGCTTAAAATCACAATCCATGTATTCTGGATCTATTTTTACATAAGTCTTTTTTAATCTCTTATTTGCCCATTCTTTGATAATGTCAGTCTTTTTAGAGTTTAATGCAGAATTTTGCACTTTATCGTAATCAAGATTTAAATCAACCTTATGTGCATCTGTTTTTCTTTTTATTTTTATGAGTCTATAAGCATTTGCAAGTTCTGTTTTAAATCTCACTGGTTTTGTAATTTCACCTTCCTTCATAGATTCAAAATCAACTTTTTCTACATTTGCCATAGTTTCATTTATTGCATCTTTTGTAAAAATAGCACTTGCATTATGAGGATTTACTATTAAACCATCATTTACCTTAGAAGGGTCTTCTGAATATTTAATTATCGCATCTTCAAATGTTATTTCCCCTCTATCTATCTCTTGTTTAATATTTTCTAATTGAGCGTAGGCTTCCATTAATTGTTGTTCTGTTACCTTTGGCTGTAGTAAAATATGACGACAATTTACTTGATTACCTCTTCTCTCTATCATTTGAATAATATGAAAACCATATTTCGTTTCTACAATAGGAGAAATTTCTCCATCTTGAAGTGCAAATGCTGCATTTTCAAACTCGCCAACCATTTGTCCTCTTGAGAAAAATCCTAACTCTCCTCCCTTTTTAGCAGAACCTGGATCTTCTGAATATAAAGTAGCTATAGTAGAAAATTTACTACCTTTCAATATTCTTTCTCTATATTCATTTAATCGTGCTTTAACAGCCTCTTTTTCTTCTTCAGAAACTTGAGGCATTTTAACGATTTGAGAAAACACATATTCCTGTTCAACATTCGGCAAACTATCTTTTGGAATAGAATTATAGAAATCAACTACTTCTTGAGGAGTAACAGAAACTGATCCAGTTAATTTTTGCTCTATTTGAGCAATCATTATGTTTTCTTTTATTATATCTTTGTAATAAGATTTGATTTCGCTTAGTGATCTTCTCATTTGTTTTTCTAACATTTCTTGAGAACCATAAGCACTAATCATATATCCTATTCTATTATCCATTTCTCTATTAACCTCATCATCTGTTACCTCTATAGAATCTATTTCTGCTTGATGTAACATAAGTTTATTGATTAACATACCTTCCAACAATTCACATTTTGTATCATAGGTGTTTTCAATGATGAGATTGCTATTCATTTTTTGTTGAAGAAAAGCTGTCTCTAATTCTGATAATTTAATCATATTCTGCCCTACAACAGCAATAACTTTATCCACAACACCATCTTCACTACTGTTTGTTTGTTGAGCAAATACTACAAAATTTAAAAATAAGGTAAATATTAATAATGAAAATATTTTCTTCATAAGTTAATGAGTTTATATTTTACTTTATAGTATCATAAATATCTCTATAAATTTCATATTTATACTTAGCTCGCAATTCTTCAATCCATTGTTGTTCCAAGAATAATTGATAATCAGAAGTAACTAAACCCTTACATTCATCTAATATTTTAGGTTCAACATCAACCCATGAGTCTAATACCAAAAATGTTAATTTTTTATTCTTTGTTTCTTGAAACTTTATTGTTCCTGCTGGTAGAGAAGTATCAGCCCAAAGTAAAGCATCTACAGTTTTATTATCTCCTTTTTCGTATTTTCCCCACTTGTAAACTATCTTCTTATCTATATCTTCTTTTATCTTTAACTTTTTAGATAATTTTTCTTTTGTTTCTTCATTAGTCCAAGATTTAGCAACAGACTTTTTAAGGAGTTTTTCTACTTTAGATTTATTTTCTTCTGTAGCATCTATACTCCATAGGGTTGTACTGACTCTTTTGTCCCAATTATATTTTTGTTTATTATTTTCAAAATACGTTTGTAGGCCTACAGTATCTATAAGAGATTTATTCCACACCATTCTATCAGTAATAGAGAATATCAAAACTCCATCACTAAATTCTTGTATTTCTGCTTTTAATTCAGGGAACTTATCCTCCAACTTACTATCTGCGTAATTTACTACTTGTTCTAAGACAACAGTGTTATAAACTTTCTCTATGTATGTAGGAATATATTCTGCCGGTTGTGTACGTTGATGTTTTTCTATTTCTTTTGCAAAATCATTTACAGTAAAAGAAAAATCTCCTATTCTGAACAATTCTGTGTTATCAGAAAAACCATTAGGAATTGCCCATGTCGCATTAAATACTGAGTCTGTAAGTATTTTTTCTATTTCCTTTAAACCATCTTTATCTTCAACAAAGCCATATTCTAATTTTGCTTTACTTTCAAAAGACTCCAAA
>RHMF01001194.1_pt1 | contig 11839 bp, 4 predicted proteins | sample 5365151 | NCBI WGS metagenome assembly RHMF01 (sample SAMN10266501, study PRJNA497801) | feces metagenome | isolation source: feces | host: Bos taurus | place: China: Prairie of Fairy Mountain | collected 2017-08-14 | reverse complement strand
GTGGAGGCCGCCGGCGAGAGCGGCCTCGGCAAGCTGAAAATCAGCGTGGAGCAGAAGTCCGGTCCCTTCATTTCTGCCTTCTCCTCTTGGGGTCCCACTCCCGATCTGGGCATCAAGCCCGAGATCACCGGCTTCGGCGGCAACATTCTGTCCGCTGTTACCGGTGGCGGCTACGACCGTCTGTCCGGTACCTCTATGGCTACCCCCAACCTGTCCGGTGTGGCTCTGCTGCTGCGCCAGTATGTCATTGAGAACTTCCCCGAGATTGCAAATGATGGCAAGGCAGTTACCTCTATGGTCTACCGCCTGATGATGTCTACCGCTGACATTATCCTCAATAAAAACGGCCTGCCCTATGCGGTCCGTAAGCAGGGCGCCGGTCTGGCTAACCTGTATGATGCCATCGCTTCCACTGCCGTAATCACTACCTACGATGAAAACGGCAAGGCTATGGATAAGACCAAGCTGGAGTTGGGTGATGACCCCACCAAGGCCGGTGTATATACCATGACCTTTACCGTGGAAAACTTCGGTAAAACCACTCTGACTTATGACCTGGGTGCCTATGTGATGACCGAAGGTGTCAGCGAGACCCTGACCAATGCCGGTCACACCGTGGTCACCGAGCAGGGCTACATCCTCAGCGGCGCCACTGTAGAATACAGTGTCAGTGGCGCTCCCTGCGATGGCGGCAAGAACCTGACTCTGGAAGCTGGAAAGACTGCTACCGTCACCGTGACCATCACCCTCAGTGATGCGGACAAGGCTTACCTGGATGCTTCCTTCGAAAACGGTATGTATGTGGAGGGTTACATCACCCTGACCGCTACTTCCGGCACCGAAGTGGATATGAGCGTGCCTTACCTGGCCTTCTATGGCGACTGGACCAAGGCTCCTATGTTCGACAAGGACTACTATGAAACCAATGCCGACGAGCTGAACAACGGCATCGACGAAGAGGACAAGAACAAGGCCGATGCCTACGCTACCCGTCCCATCGGCGGTGTCAGCGATGACTATGTCAGCTACCTGGGCACCTACTACTTCCTGCAGAATCCCGAAGATATGGTGATCTCTGCCAACCGGGATTACATCGCCCTTTCCAACCAGGAGGGTACCATCCATTCCCTGCGCTTCGTTTGGGCAGGCCTGCTGCGCTCTGCCTCCAAGATCGTCATCACCATCACCGATGATACCACCGGCGAAGTGATCTTCGAAACCGTGGACGATATGGTCCGCAAGTCCTATGGCGATGGCGGCAGCATTTACCCCGCCAATGTGGAAATCGAGTTCGATACCATGGACTATAATCTCATGAACAACTCCAGCTACACCGTCAAGCTCCAGGGCTATATGGACTACGGCAACGGCGGTTTGGAGACCAATGAGAAAAACACCTTTGAGTTCCCCCTGGTGGTGGACTTTGAGGCTCCTGTCGTTGAGGATGTGGAGTTCTACTACGAGTACGACAAAACTCTGAAGAAGAACCGTCTGTATGCTGACATTGCCGTGTACGATAACCATTATGCAATGGCTATGCAGCTGGGCTACATCATTAACGGTGCTGAGGGCCTGGAGATGAAGTCCTTCCAGCAGTATATGACCCCTGTCTATTCTACTAAGAATGGCACAACTGTGGTCACCTACGAGCTGACCGACTACATCCAGGAACTGAAGTATGCCTACACCGCCAATAATGCCAACAGCGCTTTCGTCATTACCTGCTATGACTACGCGCTGAACTACGCTACTTATGAGATCGGCCTGCCCGATAACTATGTGGACTTCTATATGGATGGCCTGGAAGAGGGCCTGACCCTGAGCCCCAATGAGGTCTACACCATTATGCCTTCCGTGTATCCCGCCAGTGAATGGGGCGAGCTGCTGGAGGTCACCTCCTCTAAGCAGAGCGTTGTGCGCGTAGTCAACGACAAGCTGGTGGCTGTTGGCTCCGGTACTGCCACTATTAAGATCCAGGATCGTACCACCAAGGAGTATATCACCTTCAAGGTCAAGGTCCTGGAAGAAGGGGACGAGGGCTACAAGCGCTATGATAAGCCTGTGGCCGATGTGTTCAACCTGACCAGCTACTATACTGATCGGGCCTACTACCAGGTCAGCAGCGACGAACGGGATATCGGTGTCACCGGTGATATCCGCTTCTTCGACGGCGACTACAACCTGAGTATGTATCCTTCCGAGGCGGTGAGCCTGCTGTATGACTTGGATGCATTCTTCCCCAAAGATACTACTGTCACCTTTAAGTCCAGCAACGATAACATCGTCACCATTGATGCCTACGGCAAGGTGACCGCTGTGGCCGAAGGCTATGCCTCCGTCACCGTCAGCGTACTGCTGGACGGCAAGAGCACTTACTATTCCCAGACCGTCAGCGTAGAGGTCAAGGACCCCTATGTGACCAGCGGTCCTCAGCTGGTGCATTACTTCGGTAATGGTGGCCTGGTGCATATCCCTGAGGATCTGGACCTGACCACCATCGGCAGCTTCGCATTCTCCAACTTCGATTATGTGATGAAGACCCCCGAGGAACTGGCCATCGACGATACTTCCACCTCTAAGGCCTGGTTCATCGGCGATAACACCATCACCAAGGTGGTGATTCCCGAGGGTGTGGAGACCATCAGCTCCTACGCCTTTGCTAACCTGACCGCCCTGCAGGAGGTCGTGTTCCCCTCCAGCTTGAAGTACATTGAGTATGGTGCTTTCTGGGGCTGTACCAGCCTGCAGAAGATCTCCTTCAGTGGCGAGAATAACATCACCACCGTCAACCAGCAGGCCTTCCAGAACTGTGACCTGCAGGGAGAACTGAACCTGCCCAATGTTTATGTTATCTCCAACTATGCCTTTGCCGGCAACCAGGATCTGAAGAAGGTCGTCACTCCCGCAACTCTGCAGACCATCGGCGAATATGCCTTCGCCGGCTGCGAGAGCTTGAGCGAGGTGGTCCTGGGTGCGGAAAAGGTCAAGTACGGTGCCTATGCCTTTATGGGTTGTAAGGCGCTGACCACTTTCCCTGTGGTCAACACTTCCGTCATCCCTGCCGGTATGTTCTACAACAGCGGCCTGACCGCTGTGACCATTGGCCCCGAGGTCAATGCCATCAATGAGTTCGCCTTCACCGATACCGCTGTGGAGATCTTCACCGTGGTCCAGGGCAATACTGCCTTTAAGGTCCAAAGCGCCAACCATGTGCTGAGTGCCGACGGTAAGACTCTGGTGGCCATTTCTCCCAATCTGGCTGGTGATTTCACTGCCGATATGATCGGTGTGACCGGTATCACCAAGATCGGCAGAGGCGCTTTCTCCCACAACCTGAAGCTGACCTCTGTGACTTTGGAAAGCGTCACCGAGCTGGACGACTATGCCTTCGGCTTCTATGATTCTGCTCGCCCCGACCGCCGCAGCCGTCTGCGTACCGTGTCTTTGGGCCAGCTGACCTATGTGGGCGAGTATGCCTTCTACGGTATCCTCATTACCGAAATGCCCCAGTTTGCGCCCACTGCTACCTTTGGCAAGTATGCCTTCTCCAGATCTGCGCTGACCGAGGTGAATATCCCCGATGGTATGACCATCGCTGAGGGTATGTTTGCCCAGTGCCCCGATCTGCACACCGTTACCATCGGTAACAATGTGACCATCGGCGCTTATGCCTTCTACACGGAGAAGGACGAAAACTTCACTGTTAGCGAGTACACTGCTGATGGCGTCAAGTATTTCTACTATGTGTTCTCCTCTGCACTGAAGAACATCACCATCGGTGAGCACGCCGACATCGGTGAGAATGCCTTCAACTGCGCTGCCTCCGTTGAGCGTGTGCAGCTGGGCGCAGGTGCCACCATTGGTAAGATGGCCTTCTACAACTGCTCCGCACTGAAGAGCATCAATCTGAGCAAGGCAGTATCCATCGGTGATTATGCCTTCTCCGGCGATACCTACTTCATCTGCAAGGATGAGAATATGTCCGTGGCTGCTGTGGGTCTCAGCGGTGCAGATTACGGCAAGTATCTTTACAGCTACCACGCCAACCAGCTGGAAACTGTGGATCTGAGCAGCGCTACCAAGATTGGTACCAATGCCTTTGCGGTATGCCGCCAGCTGCAGAGTGTTCACCTGGGTGATGGCATCACCGAAATCGGTGGCTACGCCTTCGCCAGCTGCCCGAGCTTGGTAAACATCAACCTGGACAAGCTGACCACCATCGGCGAATATGCCCTGATGGAGACCGGCTTGACTGCCGCTGACCTGTCCTGCGCTACCCAGATCGGCCAGTATGCCTTTGTCAATACTCCCAACCTGGCAACTGTGATTCTCAACGGCACAGGCAGCACCATCGGTGAGGGCGCATTTGCCTACACCGCTCTGCTGACCAATGTGCAGAACCTGACCTTTGCCACTGAAATCGGCGCTTATGCCTTCGCCTACAGCGGTTTGACCTCTGTCGACCTGAGCGGCGCGGTATCCATCGGTGACTTTGCCTTTATGAAGGAGAACCTGACCGCCTTTACCGTGAAGCTGGGTAGCTCCCTGGTAACCCTGGGCGATAACCCCTTCGCAATGTGCATCGTGGATCCCTTCTTCACCACCACCACCGAGACCTTCAACGGTGTGGAATACACCGCTGAGGTTTATGACTTCCAGCTGAGCGACAGCGTGTTCGTCTTCGACGGCTCCCTGTACTGCAAGCTGCCCAACGGCGGCCTGGAGTTGATCTGCTACACCGGGCGCAATGCTGAAAATGTGGTCGTTGCCGACGGCACGGTCCGCATCGCCGGCCAGGCCTTTACTGGCAGCGAAGTACAGCGCGTGACTCTGCCCTATACCGTGGCCTCCATCGGTCACAAGGCCTTCTTCGGCTGCAAGGAGCTGAAGATGGTAGTCTTCAATAGCTTCAAAGCCCCCATCCTGGAAGAGGAATTTGATTCTTCTTACTATGAGAGCTTGGAGCATATCCCCGGCTCCGGCGATTACGGCAGCTACACCGATTATGACGGCAGCGAAGTGATGATTAAGCCTGCCGAGATCGTGCCCTACTTTATGTGGAACGCCACCGGCGGTATGTACTCCAATTGCTATTATGGTGCTACCTTCATCGACTATGTTGGTTATGTGGAGAATAAGCCCATTATGGTCCGTCCCTCCAATGGTCAGGGCTATGGCACCTTCATTATGAACCAGTACTTCAGCATCACCGTCGACGGCAGTGTTGCCGCTGAGGATCTGACCCTGGAGGCTATCGATGCCATCAATCGCATCCCCAGCCGTGTGGAACTGAAGGACGAGCAGATCGTCCTGGCTGCCCGCACTGCTTACGACAAGGTCCTGGGCAAGGCCCAGCAGGCTCTGGTGGGTAACTATGACATTCTGCTGTCTGCCGAGCAGCGCATCGTAGCGCTGAAGGCCACCGGTGAGCAGGATTCCGGCCAGGAGCAGCCTCCCGTGGAGGAGCCTAAGGACAATAGCAGTATGCCCTTGATCGTGCTCAGCTGCGTGATGACCTTTGTGGCAGCTGTGTTTATGGTCCTGTTCCTGCGCCAGCGCAAGGCAATGAAGCCTGCTGAGGAAACTGCCCAAACCGAGGAAATTTCCGAGGAAGTGACCGAAGAGCTGACCGAGGAAGAAAACGAGCAGTCCACTCAGATTGAAACCGAGGAACCCTGATTTGTCCCAACCGCCCCTGCCGCACTAAGCGGCGGGGCGATGGGGGCCCAATGTTATGAAGGATGATGTGAAACAATGAATAAAACGATCAGAATAGCACTCGTAACCTTTATGCTTTTGGCCACCGCTTTCTTTGCCTGCGCTTGCAGTGCCGACACCACGCCCTATGACGATAACGATGCCGCCGGCTACACCGTCAGCATTCGCTATGATGCCAATGGTGGTTTCTTTGCGACTTCCACCAGCGTGATCACGGACTCCTACAACCTCTCTGGAATGAAACCCGGCAGCAACGGCAAGGTCAGCCTGGGCCTGCTTGCGCCTGAGGATAGTCGCAGAGGCAGCAGCGATACTTTCACCGCCACTAAGAACGGTTATTTCCTGGCGGGTTGGTATACAGAGCGCACCGAAAGCATCGACAGCGAAGGTAATACTGTCTATATCTACGGCAACAAATGGGACTTCTCCACCGATGTGCTGGAGATCGACCCCAACAAAACCTACACTTCTTCCGAGCCTGTACTGACCTTGTACGCGGCGTGGATCCCTATGTTTGAAGTGAATTTCATCAATCTGGGAACCGATGAAGTGCTGGGTACGTATAGCTTCAACCCCCTCACCGCCTCTGCATTACAAGTTCCCCAGTGGAGCACCAAGACCGGTGCAATGGAGATGTACCGCTTCCCCGAAAAGGAAGGTTACACCTTTGCCGGCGCTTACTATGATGCCGAAGGCAAACAGCCTATCGAAGAAACTGTCACCCATACCGGTGTGATCCTGGATAACGGTACTGCCCAGGACCACAGTATGAATGTGTACATAGACTGGCTGGAAGGGGAGTGGTACCACATCTACACCGCTGAGCAGCTCAAGGACAATGCTAACCCCGCCGGCCACTACATCCTGGAGGCGGATCTGGACTTTGCCGGTGAGACCTGGCCCAGCATCTTTGCCACTGGCAGCTTCTCCGGCTCCATCGAAGGCAATGGCCACATCATCAAAAATGTGACCTTCAATCAGACCAAGATGGACGCGGAAAACACCGGCCTCTTTGGTACCCTGCAGTCCGGCAGTGTCATCAAGGATGTGACCTTTGAGAATGTGACCTTCACCATCAAGCGTGGCTTCAACCGCGCTGCTAACTACGGTCTGCTGGCAGGCTCCATCTACGAAGGCGCCCAGCTGGTGAATGTACAGATCAAGGCAAGTCAATTGCTGATTGACTCCGGCGCCCGCTTCGCCTCCGATGACTATGCCATCGGTTTGATCTGCGGCGCAGGCAAGTTCAATCAGGTGACAGTTGCGGAAATTACTGCTGCGGTTACCGGTAATGACCCCGAAAAATATACGATCGCTGTGGATGATGACGGCAATGGCCTGATCATCACCGCCAAGTGACCGATTTAAGTATGGCCCTAAATTACTAAAAGGAGAATCACTATGAAAAAGAGAGTCCTTTCCCTGGTTCTGTGCCTGTGTATGATGGTCGGTATGCTGTCCATGCTGACCGCCTGCAAGGGCGACAAGACCGAAAAGCCCGATGCATTCGTCATTATGACCGACCTGCTGGATGGCCTGTTCAACCCCTTCTACTACACTTCCGCCAACGACGGCACCATCGTTTCCATGACCCAGATCAGTATGATCGGCGCCAAGTATGTAAACGGCCAGATCCAGGTTGCCTACGGCGAGAATGAAGCCGTGGTTGCCAAGGATTACGAGATCGTGGAAAACGACGACGGCACCGTTTCCTACTACTTTGTTCTGAAGAACGGCATCAAGTTCTCCGACGGCGAGCCTCTGACTATGGAAGATGTGCTGTTCAACTACTATGTCTACCTGGATCCCGTCTACACTGGTTCCAACACCCTGTATTCCACCAAGATCCTGGGCCTGCAGGAGTACCGCACCCAGACCGTGTCCTCCGGTGCTGGCAATGCTGACGACCTGATCGCCTCCCAGGCTGCCGCCAAGGCAGATGCCCGTCTGATGGAGCTGGTAAACCTGTTCCAGTCCACCCTGAAGGGTTCTCCCTCCAAGGAAGTTGGCTATGAGGCTATGAAGTCTGCCATCCTGGCTCACAGCGTTTCCTCCGGCTACCAGGAGTCTATGTCCAATAACCCCAATATGATCACCAATGCCGAGCTGCTGAAGGACTATGACTACGCTCTGAAGCTCTTCAAGGAAGAACTGGCTACCGACTATGACAACGCCCAGGAATCCTACACCGACGAGCCCTACAAGTCCCATACTGAGTTCTCCGATGCCATCTTCAAGTTTATGTTCACCTACGGTTATGTGGATGTAGAATACGCTCTGGGCGCTGATGACAAGGTGGACCGTACCAAGATCCAGTCCCTGACTCCCCAGTACCCCAGTACCATCAAGGATAAAGCCGCTGCTATCGATTACATCTACAACGATATGATCGCTCGTCAGCTGGATGTGGTTCTGATGTACTCTGCTTCCGCTGCTACCCTGATGACCGAGTACACTGCCAAGGCTACCGAAGTCATCCTGCACGAGAATATGGGCGACGACGGCTCCCTGCTGGTTGACCACATCGAGGGTATCGTTTCCCTGGGCCACACCGACGCTGCCGGTTCCAAGATCACCATCAACGGTACTGAGTATACCGTTGCTTCCGGCCACAATGCCGATGGCACCGTTACCAACACTGCCGAGCACGACATTCTGAAGATTACCATCGAGGGTGTCGACCCCAAGGCTATTTGGAACTTCTCTCTGACCGTTGCTCCCCAGCACTACTACGGCAAGGGTTCTTCCGTTGCTATGGACATCGCCAACAATAAGTTCGGCGTTGAGTTCGCCAGCTTCGGCTTTATGACCGACATCATCCAGTCCACCCGTAACATCAAGCTGCCTATGGGCGCCGGCGCCTACAAGGCCACCGACGCAGGCAGCAGCGACAGCCCCTCCGAAGGCGGCTTCTTCAGCAACAACATCGTTTACTTCAAGGCTAACGAGCAGTTCACCACCGTTGGTGAGGGCATCGACAATGCTAAGATCAACCTGATCCGTTACCAGGTCGTTAGCTCCAACGATGCTATTAACGCTCTGTCTACCGGTTCTGTCCACTACATCAGCCCCGCTATGACCACCGACAACTACGACAAGCTGACCGGTATGGCTTCCCAGGGCTTCAATATGCTCTCCACCGACCAGCTGGGCTACGGCTACATCGGTATCAATGCATCCAAGGTTCCCAATATCTATCTGCGCCGCGCCATTATGTGCGCTATGAATACCTCCCTGGCTCTGGACTACTACCGTACCGGTACTGCTGAGCAGATCGTTTGGAATATGTCCCTGGTGAGCTGGGCTTATCCCCAGGGCGAGGATAAGAACTACAACGGCAAGGATTATCCTCAGTACGGCACCTTCATCGAGTCCACCGCCAAGGACAATATCGAGAAGTATATGGAAAAGGCCGCTATGCTGGAGACTATCGACGATAGCGATCTGAAGCTGACCTTCACCATCGCTGGCTCCACTCTGCAGGATCACCCCACCTACAAGGTCTTCCGTGATGCTGCTGACCTGCTGAACTCTATGGGTTGGGATGTGGAAGTGGTCTGCGACACCAATGCACTGACTAAGATCAACACCGGCTCCCTGCAGGTTTGGGCCGCTGCCTGGTCCTCCTCTCTGGACCCCGATATGTACCAGGTCTACCACAAGGACTCCACTGCTACCTCCACCAAGGCTTGGGGTTATGACTGGATCAAGAAGTCCGGCTCCGACGAAGAACTGGATATCCTGGACGATCTGGCTGACCTGATCGACGCCGCCCGTGAAACCAACGACCAGAAGGCCCGTGCCGAGCTGTATATGGAGGCTATGGGCTACATCCTGGATCTGGCTGTGGAACTGCCCGTCTACCAGCGTGATGTGCTGTATGCCTACAATGCCAATGTCATTAAGGCTTCCAGCCTGCCCAGCGAGATCAACCCCTATTCTTCCCCCCTGGACCGTATCTGGGAGATCGAGTTTAACGACTAACATTTTGATTGAAAGGTCGTAGCCTATGTTAAAATATATTCTGAAACGATTGGCTTACGCCGTTTTCATCCTGTTGGGTGTTTCCATTATCATTTATTTCCTGATCCGCCTGATGCCCGTCGATTATATCCAGTCCAAGATCGACGCGCTCAGCGCGGGCGGCGCCACCATCAGTCAGGAAATGGTGGAAAATATGTATAAAATGTACGGCCTGCAGGATACAACAGGCATGGGTTTTGGCGAAAAAATGGGCAGCTACTTCTCCGGCTATCTCAGCTGGCTGGGCGCTATGCTCCGGGGCGACCTGGGCACCAGCTTCAAGTATGCTCTGCCTGTCGCTGAGATCATTGCCGACAAGATGTGGCTTTCCTTCACCATTGCTTTGATCGCCACTATCTTCGAGTTTATGATCGCCATCCCCCTGGGCATCACCGCTGCCACCCATCAGTATAGCCTGCGTGACTATGTGGTCACCATCCTGGTTATGATCGGCATCAGCCTGCCCTCCTTCTTCTTTGGCAACATCCTCAAGAGTCTGTTCTCTTTGAAACTGGGTTGGTTCCCGGTTTCGGGCATGCAGACTGCCGGCGCAGTGCTGACCGGCTTCGATGCCATTTTGGACTACCTGTGGCACCTGGTGATCCCGATCCTTACCATCGTGATCCTGTCCATTGGCCCCAGAATGCGTATGACGAGAACAAATATGCTGGAGGTTATGACTTCCGACTATATCCGCACTGCCCGCGCCAAGGGTCTGAAGGAGAGCGTGGTCATCAATAAGCATGCTTTCCGCAACACCCTGATCCCTCTGGTTACCTCTATGGCAGGATTGCTCCCCGGCCTGTTCTCCGGTGCGATTATCACCGAGCAGATCTTCGGCCTGGAGGGTATCGGTAATGTGGCACTGACTGCTATGAACTCCGGTGACATTCCCTTTATTATGGGCTATAATATGTTTCTGGCTGTGCTGAGCGTTGTGGGTGTCATCCTTGCTGACCTTGCTTATGCCTGGGTTGATCCCAGAGTGAAACTGACCTAAGGAGGTGTCTACATGGAAGAATTGGAACTGAAACAAAATGAGTCCCAAAACACTGTGGACACCGAAGCACCCCTGGATAAAAACCTGCGGCTTATGTCCCCGGGTATGATGGTGGTGCGCCGCTTCTTCCGCTCCAAGCTGAGTATTGTGGGCCTGGTGATGGTCATCAGCCTGTTCCTGTTCAGCTTCCTGGGCCCTGTGCTGATCGCCGACAATACCCCCGACTATACCGACGAGGGTAAGTGGGGCGAGACCGAGCTGGACCGCAGCGGTAAGATCGAATATTCCGTCAACGAAACCACCTTCACCGTAAACGGTGTGGAGTTCACCATCCATCAAACCACCGAAAAGCAGGTGTCTGATAACTTCCTGCAGAGCCCCAATGCTGCCCACCCTCTGGGCACCGATGACCAGGGCTATGATGTGCTGGTACGTCTGATGTATGGTGGCCGCATTTCCCTGATCGTCAGCTTCCTGGCGGTGTTCCTGATGACCATTTTCGGTGTTATTATGGGCGGCCTGTCCGGCTACTTCGGCGGCGCTGTGGATACCGTCATTATGCGTATCTGCGATGTGCTGATGTGCCTTCCCGGTATCCCGATTCTGCTGATCGTGGGCACCGCACTGGATAACCCCGATTGGGGCATCGATAGCCAGTATCGCATCTATCTGCTAATGACCTTCCTAACCTTCATCTCCTGGCCCGGCACTGCCCGCCTGGTCAGAGGTCAGATCCTTTCTCTGCGTGAGCAGGAATACATGGTGGCAGCAGAAGCCATGGGCTATTCTACTGCCCGGAAGATCTTTAAGCATCTGGTCCCCAATGTGATGCCTCAGCTGATCGTGCAGATGAGCCTGGGCCTGGGCAGCATGATCCTGTATGAAGCCACCCTGAGCTATTTGAACCTGGGTGTCCGGGCTCCCTATGCCGCCTGGGGCACCATGATCAACATCATCACCACCAACCAGGACATTCTGCAGAACCACTGGTATGTGTGGGTTCCCGCTGGCGTGTGCATCGTCATCGCCGTGCTGGGCTTCAACTTCGTGGGCGACGGCCTCCGGGATGCCCTTGACCCGAAAGCGAGGAGATAATTA